>Ga0065711_1004921_pt1 | contig 55970 bp, 31 predicted proteins | sample Hoacrofraction12_FD_59098 | JGI IMG/M metagenome (GOLD analysis project Ga0065711, IMG submission 59098) | Hoatzin crop microbial communities from Cojedes, Venezuela - Epithelial fraction 12 v2 (version 2) | ecosystem: Host-associated > Birds > Digestive system > Esophagus > Crop | place... | reverse complement strand
CCTCTTTGTGGATCTGCTTGTTGCCTCACTGAATATTTTCAACAGTATTCAGCCTACTAAGCAAGTATTTTTTGGGATTCGCTTCAAAGCAAATAGAGCACTATGTAAGAAAGAAAAGAAGGATGTTCGGATACCATGGCTCCAGTTAGACCTCGAGTCCACATAAGATTGGAGGTTTTTACAGCTGAAAACTCCCCTTCTTGCCTTTCCTGAATCCTTCCTTCCTTACTCATTCCCTGTTTCTCAATACCTTTCAGGTAATTTTGAAACCTCCCATGCTACCTCACATCTCAGGACAGAGATACATAGCACCTTCCCTGCCATCCCTCTCCTCCTCCCTCCACTTCAGACCATTGTGGTGTCCTTTGCATTGTTGTGTGAAAATCAACAAAAACAGCATGCTTTCATTCTCTCCTAGTTGTATGTTTCCAAAATGAAAGGAATGACAAGAAAAGGAAAAGAAACCAGGAGACAAGAGTAGCCTAAATTCTTACAGCTTGATTTTTTTTTCTTCTGCTGGCAAGGAGAAATGAATGGATAAGAGAGGAAGAAACCTAACGAAAAGACAGTGACAATAAACATCTAAATGTTCATAGAAGATCACACATAACCGAGTTTTCCTGGAGCACGCAGAAACACATGCCTGCATTCTCACTGCCTTCTCTAGTAAAAACCCAGCGAGAACATGACTCCATGTGTTGTAGCTCTTGCTCAGGCAGAGAGGGGAAAGGTTATTTATGTTTTGCTACATAAAATTTTATCTGCCCCTTGCATGTGTTTTCTGCCTGGCACTTTTAACCTCCTGGAAGGAGGTAGGTCCCAATCCAGGATACATCCACAGGACAAATAACGAACATTTCTAAGAAGTATCCACAGAGAGAGGTTAATAAAACACTCTGGGCACCAGAAGCACTGGCTAGTTTTAAAAATAAGTAAAATATACAGCAGGGGTATGAAAAGTTTTAGTTAAGAGATCTGTAAAAAATGGAGAAAATCAAAATCATAGATGCATGTACACTCATGCATGCATGTGTATGTGCAAGAAATAAGAAGACGGCACTGATACAACTTCTTTTGCTGGCACGAAAGAACACTAGCAGAACCAAGACTAGAAGCTCGGTCACTTAATTTCTTAGCGAGCAGACAATGCATTACAAAATTACAGCTAACAGCTGATTTTTGCACAATCACAGTGAGAATGGGAAAATTTGAAGCACTTCACAGTGAGAAATTCAAGATTTTTTTTTTCTTAGGTATTTTTCATTTTTATAAGGTATTGATCCAAAATTCAGGCTTGAACAGGCTCAGAGGACTGATGTTTAAAAAAGAGTCCCTATTTGTTTTCCCAACATTTATAATTATAAAGACTATACAAACCCAAGGATGTCAAAATTCTTTAAGTGAGAACAACTTTCGGTATGATATTTTCCTCATTTTTATTACTCTTGATTGTTTCTCCTTCTCCATCTTCTGTGTTTGTATATATGTGCACACCAGTTATATCAGTTTTGATGTACATTCTTGATGACTTCATTTTCAAGAGCAATCTTCCACGCTTCCCTGTAATTGCAGTCAACTTTCTGATTGCTCATCAGGAATAAAAAAAAAAAAAGGATTTTGAAACTTTGCCAAACCAGAAGTTGTGAGGGACAAAGGATATTTTTAACTGCCTGTGTCTGAATATGAAATACAATTTTTTAGTTGCTAACCTATTCATCACCTTGGAAGGTCCTGGTGGACTTTCCATCATAGAGTGAGCAGGGATTGGACAGCCATGGGGTGACCAGGGCCGAGGATATCATGTCACCTTTTATATCCATGTTAGGGACTAGTTCTCTGCCTCAGGGACCATTTTAGGTCTAAGCAGGCCATCAGCAATCTTGCATCTCTGGGACGTATTCTCGTTTCTTTCAGTTTTCACTTGCTTTCCACAGAGTTGGGGATGGCAAAGAGGAACCTGTGATTTTGGCCCTTTCTTCTCCCTGGTTTCAGCAAGAAGCAAATGGATTCATTTCGAGTATTACAAAATGTTAATGCATTTATCGTCATCTTGTATACTTCCCGGTGCAATACCCCAGCATCCACAAACAGAATCTCACGGGTTCACTTAAAATAAGCATCCCAGAGCCAGGACACCTGATTGAGCCTACCTGGATTTGTAGGAACCTGGAAAACCAAGCTGGAAATTTCACGGGAACAAAATATCGTTGAATTTCAAGTAGTATCTCTTCTCCATTAAGAAAGGCATACTCACAGGATTATTCTGCATCAATGTCAGCATTTATTTCTGTATTTCATCTCACTCCAAGCAAGCAATAGTTAGAACATTTCACCAAAATTCAATATCCTCAGCAAATTTGAAACGACTGAATAAAACATTTTTTTTTTTCTTGGGCAGAAACAAAGTTGTTCGTGATCTGTGAGTTATTCCCCCAAAGAGTTTTTTTCTGGCTTTAATCAAGCAAGGAAAATATATACATTTTTATATATAGTCATGTAGTTATGTACTCAAAGAGAATTCAGTGGAAGCTGTTAGTAGTTGAAAATAGCTAAAAAGTTTTACTACAACTGCTGAAAATGCAGATCATTCAAATCAGCATGATCTGAAAGGAATCAGTATTTCTGCTCTGCTTTCTCTTCCAGACAGGAAAACTGAACAAAAAAAGGTTGCAAAATGAGAAAAAGTCACTTGGCAAGTACAGTCCTGTGAATATTCATGTAGTGTCTTCCTCGCTCCAAGAACCCCTCCAACATCAATATCTGCAAAATTATGCTCCTAATGTACTTTCCTAGTCAATCATGAGTAATACTCTGCTAAGGAAGACTCAGACACTCATCTATTTGGCCATCATATTCTACTACACCATCTGGAGGAGCCTGACCCTTTCTTTATAGCAAGAAAGAGCTATAGGGAGAGTAGTTAGCTAATTAAATCCTTGCAGCACAGTACTACTAATTACTCCGTCACTGCTTTCCCACCTAGGTTTCAAAATTTTTAGCAGGAATTTTTTGAAATATCTGAAATTTTTGAAACTTTCTTGGTTTGCTTTTGTATTATTACTATGTTTTAAAGTTTTACTTTGATTCAGATAAGTTAACTGTAGATAGGATGGGGGGGGACTATAAAGAGAACCGTCCCTATATGCTTTATGTTAAGCTAACTTGGAGACACTGACTTTGCAATCAGCTTTCTCTCCTATCAGTTATTTCTGCTGCATTCAATACTTAATTGACCAAAGTGTGTGATAAAATGTTTGCAAAGTCTTTTTTTATGTAACAAAATTTGGTTTTAAGAAGATCTCATTACCTGTCTGGGTGAATCTCCTGGTTCTTAATTTCTTGCTTTGTAGCTCAGGGTATAGCTTCTCTTGTCCACCAAGTACGGTGGAGCTTTAGTTGTACTGAGCTAACAGAAGTAGCCATGGGTACATAATCCCTCAACCTGAGAGGCTACAGCCTTCTCTTGCGGCTTGCACCTACTGCTTGCCCAAAGGTGCTGCCTCATGTGCTTCCTAGAATGAATTTTCCAAATGAAGTGTGGTCAGTCTGCTCACAGACATAGGCGTACTGCTTTGGCCTGAAGCATTCCCTGCAAAAAATGGCCGCTCATTTGGCAAGCTCCTTCTCTGACCTCTGAAACGGTTTATCATGGCATGGCAGTGTGCTGTGCTGAGGGTGTTTCTATTTAAAACCATTCTGAGCTAAAAGGAGTCAAGAGAAACCAGAAGGAGAAAGAGGGAAAAAAAACAAGGGTAAAAAAAAAAGGAAGGAGGGCTGGTGAGTAGAGGTTGTAGCCTGTTTCCACGACACATGAAGTGTGTGGCATGTGATATAAATACCGTGACCTGGCACCACACTGACAATTGCACTTCTGGAGCATTGGAAATAGTAGCTCAAATCAACATTGTAAGTGGAGATTAGGGGACTGTGACAATTTCCCTTGGCTAACTCCTTTCCCTGAGCTTTTCAGCAGACCTGCTGGGTTTTAAATACACATTATGGTTCCCATGACCTGCAGATAACCCAAAAGAAGGTGTCAGCATGTCAGGGCATGCACAGATAGGGGAGCATTTGATTTTCTAAGCAAGTAGACCAAAGAGATCTGTGGGCCAGCTTAAGGAACCACTCTGCCATCCTAGATCCTTGTGCTCCCTTGAGCAGAGGGAGGGCACTGAAAACTGAATCAAGGCTGCTGGGCTCTTCTTGGAGACAGAGAAGGGTTATACCAGTACATTGAAAACTACAATAATTGCCCATGACAGAAGAGCAGAGCATATTGCTTATGGTTTCACTTGCCAGGTATCAGATCTGAAAGCTCTTGAACTGTCCCTTATGAGAAGTTTAAACTTTGCTGCTATTGCTTGAGAATTCTGAGCTGAAGACTCAGTCTGCAGAGAGGCTAAAAACTGCTTCTCATGTTCAAAAGATGATGGTCCTTCAGGATGTGAGTGTCTACACATGCTGCTGGTATTTCACCCTTTTGTGGACCATAGTCCACAGGAACTGTAGCACTGTACCTCTGCTAATCCCAGGAGGCATTTCATTTCACATTAGACCTTTGATTTAAAGTCCAAAAGAGGGTAAAAGCTTGTGCGTTCCAACCTTTTCTACTGTGTGGGGTGGTGACAGAGCTAGAGAAGTGAAAAGTGGGTCTATTGTTTGTGACACTTGTGAAATTTTATGTTTCTGCTAGGGATGTGGTTTCCATTTTGTAAATGGAACCTACAACCTAAAAATAAGTCAGAATACGATTTCTTAACTTTCCATAGCAATGAAGACCCCTTCAGCTGGTCTGGACAGCCTGGTTTTCCTTTACATTGAATTAAAAGAAATGGGAACACTTTTGAGGAATGGGTTTCATCTGATCGGTTTTACTTTACTTTAGGATGAGATGAATGATGCTGTAGACTCAGTTGACTCTACTGACCAGATATGCAGGTATATCTGCACTGACTACAGGAAGGAACATGGTTGACTGGTCCAGGTGGAGATATCTGCAAAGAATCCTACTCTTTGTCTTGACATATAAAGATTTAGACGTGTGATGTGAGACATTCTTCACTGTTAATTTTGGAAATGGGATCCAGCACGCAATTTAGGCACATGTATGTGTCTGTTCTCTGGGTGTCTAAGCTTGTATTATAACCAATGGGTTCCCTTCCAGGCAGCGTAGGGTATCCCACCTCTTCTCCAGCTGTTGCTTTTGAAGAGGCATGCATCTCCTACAGTTTATACAGACTGTATAAACGTCTCAGAAATCATGAGAGAAGAACTCAATCACCCAAGTGCAGCTGTCAGCTGTAGTGTGAGATGAATCCTCTGGTCATACAGAGTAGTGCCAGGATTCATTTGCACAAAACCAGGTACCAGATGCCATTGGAGGTGCTGTAGGGATATCCCAGCCATCCACACAAGTCTGGCACACTTGATGTGGGATCTGGGAGAGACCTGTACTTTGTCATCTCGAATGGAACTAGCTGTGTTCATGTGCTGGGCTGAGCTCCACTACCTACAAGCTACGAGTCTAAAACCTCCTACACTTGGACTTCTAAATAAAACGATCTTAATCTGTAGCCTGAATCCAAGCACATAGCACGAGGCAAGAGCAGTTCCATATCAGTTCATGCTCATCTGGTAACCTTTGAGTTGCCCATGTGTATTGAAGACATCTGCAAAGAAATGGCAGATGTAACACGAGACAAAGCAAGCAGTGCAGCTCTGGAAGGCCAAGTGAAACATAGGTGATATACATAGGCTCTCTCAAAAGCTAATGGCTAACCACCAGGGTCACTTCACAGGCACATACAAATTTATTCTATCTGGTATTTCTGTCTGTGCTGGCTTTCTTCTGATGAGCAGCATGAAGTCAAAAACGTTAAAATTCAGAGAGTTTCTCAGAAATGGCACCGAGCATGGAGGGAGCTTATAGGTAAAGAGATTCATGAAAACTAATCTTTTCAAGTCGCTGCTGGATCTAACTTCTATTGACTGCAGTGAAGAAGGAAGGGCTGTGTGTATCTCAAGACTAACACCTAAAAGGAAGGAATTTTGCTAGCACCTCCCAAGTGTCTTGCCTGGAGCTGGGATTGGCCATGCTCAAGCAATGTGCTTAATGCTTTGGCATAATATCTCCTCCACCTGCATCTGCTTTAAACTCTGCTTCATTCTGCCTTATTACCAGCTTAATAAAAATAATATTAATGTCTTCATTTCTTTCTGCAGGGTTCGGGATTATTAGACTGGCAGCTAACCAAGGTATTTGCTGTAAATTACAATATGAAGGTTATGTGCAAATGATATCTTGCTCCTAGGGTTACAAGTAAAAGGAGTTTTCATAGCCATACAAGGGAAATAACTGTGCTTTTTAAATAAAAGAGGTTAACTAAAGTGCTACCTTTTGGTGAACCAGAACTGCCCTGAAGAACAAAGCTTTTTTGATTATTTAGTTTTATTTTTTCCTCTGGTTAGGAGTTGTAAAATATTCTGTTATCACAACACATATGCCAGTGTGAGTCCAGTGGTTGTGGTGACTCTTGCGGGTTTTTTGGTACAGGCTCCCATATTTAGTGTTTTATTTCCTGAACTCCCAGCTGCAAGAGTCATGAGATTGTGTGCAATTCTCAGACTGTTATTTTATTCAAAGATTGTATTTCTTTCTTGCAGGAGTAAAGGAACACTTGTAAATTTGATTTCCTAAAGACTCTAAAATCAAAAGTCAAATAAAAAAGATGATATTTTCACTAGTGATTTTATGTTTTTTCTGTTGATCTTTAGTTTTTTGAGCTTCTGACTCCTTTTTGAATGTAGGGGACTGCAAAACAAGGTCAATGTTGTGCTCGGACCCTACACCTACCACACCATGTTTCTGAGTTCAGCTGAGCTGAAACGCTTTTGGAGCAGGTCCCCATTTCTCAAAAAAACTTCACTAGCAACTGGTCATATCAAATCATTCTGCATATTTTTGCTATCAATGCTCTGTCTGGTGAGGTTGCTGACCACTGAATTTCACGCTTTCATTTCCAGTATTAATGACCCTGACTTGAACAACTGGATTTTTAGTTTAATAATAACCAGGTTAGTGACACTCAAATTATCAAGAAAGATTGTTCCATTTCCGTTGACTCTTGCACTCAGTTTAAAAACATGGGGGTCAGTACTTGGTGCTATGATGAATGAACTCTCCATACTCACTCTGAGTGCATTACAGGTCTATGTGCTAGTATATAAAGCAGTTGAGTTACATATTCTGCTTTAAAAGCATAAGCTAAAGCTGCATTACTGTTTGCTTTTAGCTTTGGAAATTATTGGGTCTGTCAAAAAGGTTGCTCTGCATTAGCATCTTGTCATTTTAGATCACTTGCTGAAAAGTATTGAGCCTTGATTCTTCAGAAAGTCTCAAGTTCTGCCCATGGTTTGTTTAAATTACTGGAGACGTGTTACTGATTTCAACGAGGGCAAAACTGGGGCACTGAAAACTAAGTCTATCAATCTCTTTGCATTCACCTCCTCAAGAAAGTTATAGTAACAGGCTAAAGAGGCTATAAAAGCTTTTGAAAGAACCTCAAGCATAAATCCATTGAAGTGTCAAAGCTGCCATTCACTGAATGAGAAACAGAGCAGCCCCCTTCATTTGCAGAAGGTGCCTGTCTGAAGAAGCCCTCTGAAGTGGTTGACTTCCTCTCCGGAGTTGATTAGTGCCTTTTCTGACTTCTGTTTGCAATGAGCATAATATGCTTTCCTCAGCTGCCGCTCTCTCATTACCAATTTGGGGTTAAGGAAAATGAAAAATCAAAAAAAAAGCAAAAGCAAGAGAAAAAAAATCCTTTGATTCAATTTCCTTTTGTTAAGACTTCCTTAAATATTATCATTAGTTGTTGTTTATTTTACTAGGATTGCAAGGGGCAATTGTGGTCACACATCCGACCACTGGCATAACTTAGTCTTGAGAATCCCCTCCTGCGATCACTGGACCCTACTCAAACTCCTGCAATCCAGACTGGAGCAAATCTTTTGCAGTTTCTGACTCTGTTGATCCTCCTCGAAAGCTGTGATCTTAGCTGCTTACATCTGCTGGCCTCAATTGTGCTAACAATTAGATCACTGGGAATACATCTGCAAACAAACTGGTTTGCGAGTTTTGCAGTGCTTTCTACTCAGGACTGAGTTCTACCTGCTAGTTCCCAAAATCATTCCAGTCCTCACCTGGGTAAGCCCTCTATTTCTAGTACAAGATCTGGGACTTAGAGAACACGTAAAACTGAGACTGTCTTAGAAATAGCCATAGAGCAGGGACTAAACGGACGTGCTTGAACTTCCCTAACTTGCTTAATGTGAAGTTACCTTGACTGTACCAAGTAATGGCATTTCCCACATCAGCTGTCTGGAATCTTGGAAGACTACTCCATCTTCTTGCTAGCACTTTCTTGTGAGACTGAAGTGCACCAAAGTCTTACTCCAGAGATAATAATGTGCCCAAAGTAGTAGGTTACCTAAATGCAGTTAGGGAAGTGGTTTCTCAGCTGTGGCCAGTCTTGTGCAATTGAAAATTATGTTTAACTTCTGTGTAGTATTTACCATTCACTGAAATTTTCATACAGATAATAAAAATAACAAAAAAATATGTAAAAGTAACAAAAGTTACAGTTCTGAAATTGTGTACTTAGTCTAACTGGGTAACAGCCATTCATTTTATAACTCCTTAATCTACTGGCAGTTTATTTAGATTTTCTATAAAATGAGATATGGAAAGAAATCCAGTCTGTTTAGGCCAATTCATGCTCATACTTACCTGGGGTATCCTCAGTCTCTCTGTATACGACTGAGAGAAATAAGCGCACAAGGAAATTCACATATGTAAATGAGCATATTTTTGCAACCCTACATACTGTAGAATAATAACAAGCATTTAATCCCCATTCTCCTTGGCCCCAGTTCCACCCAGGATTTGTTCCATTTCTGTTAATTCAGGTTGGAGAATTCAAAAAAGTTTGGTGAGTTCAGTGTGATACTAGGAAAGATGTTCCTCCTGGTATTGAAATTAGGGGCTTTGAGTCTAAGGATAGAGAGCGTTGCAGGTAGAGCTGCTTGTGAAGATTCGTACACTGGGGCTGAACTACAGCCTTAGAAGCAATCTCACAAAGCAGGACAGTTAGATGCAAAGGGAGGGATTTAGCTACGAAGTCACAGACCTCAGTGCAAGTTACTAACAGGGGAGTTTGTTCATGAACTTGATGTCCAAGTTCCTACTTTTGTCTGCAGGGATTAAGGCTAAGATTCGACTGCCATGTCAGGCACTGTTGGGTACATCTTGGCTGGTGAAGTATCTCAGGTTTTAGACTCATCTGGTGGAGACCACCTTGAGGGAATGTCTAGTACAAACTCCTGCTTAGAGCAAGGTCAACACCAAACTCAGAGCCAGTTGTTCAGGGTTTATCCAGTCAGGTCTTCAAAACCTCTGAGGATGGAGATTTCAACACCCCTATAGGCAACTTATTTCAGTGATTACTTATCCTTGTACTGTGGTTGGCTTATTTCTCCCCTTATACTGAGCCATTATCTTCATTGTTTCAATTTATAACCATTGTGTCCAATCCTTCCGCTGTGTGCCTCAGGAAGGAGCCTGATGACATCTTCTCAACATCCCCACAGAAACAGCAATGTAGACAGGCTTGTAACTGTGTGAACAGGCTGAACATTTTCTTGATCCAAAGATATCATCTTCCCATCCTTATCTCCATGGGTGATGAGCCCCTTCCACCCACTGGTCCGTAGAAAACCATTTGTAGAAACATTCAGGTGCAGCCTGTGGTCTGACGGACACTTCGGGGAGGGTTTAGGAGGACATTTGTGGTGGCAGATTCAGGACACTGACTGGACAGTCACTCTGGGTTGACTGTCCTCCACATTACATGTGATGGCACTCCTGAGGTCTGTTTTCTGTACATGTACATGAACAGTCTAGCACTGCAGAGTGGGTGATCTTCGGATTTCTTGGAGGACCCTGCAGGGGTTAGTCTGTGTGGTGGATCGAGGAATGTGACCTTAAGAAGGCCTTTGGGACTGCTGTACAGGCAGCCCTATATATTGTAGATGCTGCCTCTGAGCCTGAGATATATCTGGGCTGACAGCCAGCATACAGGTCAAGATGTTTGGTGTGCTTAAAGCCACTCAGGCACTTACGTTTCAGCTAGGAGTGAAGACATAGTCAATCTGCCATTTTTGCTGAAACATTCTCTTGTCTTCACCTCATAAATCTAGCCAGTAGACCTTGGCTCTCTGGACCTCCAAGTATCTGTAATCGTGAAACCTGAAAACATTCAACATTTTTGCCTACGGTCTTACAACACCAAGTAGCTGTCTGAAACAATGGTCAGCCTTGGGATGGGGAGCCAACGGGCTATGAAGATTACTGTGTTTAACGTATTTTTTTAATGCTACAGGATTTCTTTGTATTCCACAGAGGGAAGATGCCAAGGAACAGCACTGGTTCATTGAGACATCAGTTTTTCCAGCTGAAAGCTAGTCAACCTGAAGAACTGATGCCATCCGTGAAGGCAGATGTGTCAACACCCACAGCAGATGGTTGGGCTTCACGGGGGTGGTGGTGGGAGTGAGCAGGGGAACAAGGGCCTCAGATGTGATCACGGGAGTAAGCAAAGAGTAAATAAACGTCTGGGCATGCACTAGAGCAGCCAGCGTCAGTGGTCAAGGGCACGGGAGAAACAGCTGTGGGAGATCAGCAAGAAGGCAATGGCCTCACGACCATGAAGGAAGGATGGTGTTAGAACCGAGTGGGGAAGACCTTGCAGTTTACTACTTTGGGGCCTTGTGATGACAGGGATCTAAATAGCAAACTTTAGTATTTTCTTCAGTTATTAAGAGTGCAAAAATAGCCATGATACAGAATCAAATCTACATCTGAGGTGACTGGGCAGATCCAAGCATCAGCTGAGCAGTGTCAATTTGCCTCCTTTGGGAACCTGGACAACTGACCCTTACTGCAGTCAAGTTACACTGCCAGAAATACTGCCCTGTTCTCTCTAAAGAAGCCATACGTATTTCCTCAGATGATCTTCTACCCTCTTTATTGTGAGTTGTAAATATTTACCCTGGATGAGGTGAGTTTCCTCTGGTCAGGCTGGCATACACAGCAGAAGTGAGTTTGACTCTTGCTTCCACTATCTAGATTTACGTTTGCTGTGAATCCTGTCCACCCTTTCACAAGGTATGGAGACTTCTGCCTTTTAAAGTGTTCAGTGATATTTCGTCTCCTATGGAAGGGCATATGAGACAGCAGCTAATACATCCAAGCTAGAAAAGGCCTCAGCAGCAGATAACAGCCACTGTATCCCCTACCAAGAACACCTCAGCCCAAAGCAAGGGGCAAGGCAGCAGCGTATTTGGGATGTTTCTTACTAAGAGCACCCATGATCAGCAATCTAGGTGGTCCACAACTACACCAAGAACAACAATGGTTGCTTTTCCCCTCCCAGGACTCTATAAAGCTTCTCTCTGTTGCATCTCATTGTATGTCTTTAAATCACATAAATCCCACAATCTTGAAAATATTTAATGTGATAACAGAAGGTACATGACTAAAGATCTTGGCAGACTTGGGCTTTGATATATGGTACCGTTCCCTAACTGCAAATCAGACACCATGTTAGCTCCCTAGCTCTGTGAAAACAGGAGGCGAATGAGCACTTCTGAAATAGGTTGTGGGTTTTTTTCTCCCTGAGGACCTCTCCAATGTAAGATACATCTGTTTCTTAAGGGTAAAAACTGTGGGAAACCATGCTTTTTTTCGGGAACGCATATATCATTCCTGCCTTCGTGCTTCAAATTCCTAGGGCTCTAGAGAGCAGAAAGGCACAAGTGTGGGTTTGTCTAAGTTTTTTTTTCTTTGATTTTGCTTTTATTTTCTTTGTTGGGAATGATACTACAGTTGTTAAGGCTTAAGCTCACAGTCGCTTTGTATGTTCCCCATCAGCCCCATGGCATCACTCACACCTCATGCAGAGCAGGGAGGGGTATTGACTCACTGTAGGTATCAGTGAGGTCGTCTGCTGCTACGGCGAGGGAAGCATAGAGGCCTGAAGTCATCTTTTGGCAGGTGGAATAAGGTGGATCTGAGCTGTAGCCATCACTGTCCAGCCAGTGGATCTCTCCGAAACTCTAGTTCCAGGGAAAAATTGCAGTCACAGACACTTTTTCCTGTTAGCGTCGCTTTCTTTAAAGAAAAACAAAAGTAATTATGTCCCATTTATCTCTGGCTAAGTTTTGGATGGTTTTATATATAAATATACACATACATACGCATTTTATCTTACGAAGTTTACATTTCTAATTACAGCACACAAATCTTTCTTGGATTTTTTTGGCAATACCTGCAAAACAACAGGCTCATAAAAATGGGTGGGTCTGTATTTCACGTTGTGTGCGTGTGTTTTGTTTTCCAAACCAAGCTGAAAGCCTGGTTGCCTGGGCCTTGCCCTTGCCCTAATGGAGAGCTTCTGAGAAAAGGCAGGAAGATAGGAGCCCTTGTGAAGGGAAGCAGCACCACTGATATACCTCAAACTACACAGCCCTGCAGTGGAAAACATTGCTGTGCAAACTGTCATCACCAGAGGCTGATAATGAAGATGCAGACTGGAGTTTGCAGAGTGTGGAAGGCAGTGAGCTAAGAGGAGGGGCAGCAGGCACCGAATGCTGTACCAGGGACTGGATGGGGAGTTAACTCTTGCTGGACTCACTGCCTCTCTGGCCAGACCCCACCTCCCCATATCTCTCACCTCTTCTCTCCTTCTGCCTCCCAGCCCACCTTCTGAAGAGGGGTCCTTTTCCCATGGTGCTTACTTCACCCACCCAAAGGACTTCAATGCTATGTTCCCTATCTTCTCCACCTGTCTTCCATAAATCCCTCTTTAACCAGAGCTCTCTTCCCCTCTTTGAATTTCTTCTAGATGCGTGGTCCAAACCAGGACCTGAACTCCACCTACCGTTCTCCTTGCTAGATCTGTTAGAAATTCCTACCTGGTTCTGTAGGACTCCTCTCCTGCCTAGATGCCTGTATGCTCCCAGTTCCCAGCCCACAGCAAAGGAAATAAGCATCATAAGAGAAATCCATGTAAATTCGTACACTCTGGGATAGTCCATTCAGCTAGCACATGGGAACCTGAGGACACACTGATGGGCATGGCATTATTTGGCAGAAGGAATTTGCTTCAGTGAATCAGCATGTGAAGGATTTCATGGAAATTGCTCAGTTTCAACCAGCTCTATTTAATGTAGATTAGGGCAATATCAAAATAAAAAAAGAACAGCCAGGTGTTTTACGCCTTGGAATACCTAAAAAGGACAGAACATGGCGATTATACCAAGTCCACCTTGGACTTCATTCACTTGGCAGGTGAAAAACTGAAATATTACTATGTGACTTGTCAACAGCAGTTGTTGTGAAAGGGTCTAAATCATGAACTGAATTATTTCAATCATCAAGAGCAATGCATATCACCACTGGTAACAGGGGTGTGACTTTGAACCAGTTCTGGTGTAAATGAACTTAAAAACCTGTCTTGAAGGCACTGGCCACATCTGTACTTACTATTGCTTCATTAAGAAGACAATGTCACAGCACAGTTCATAAGAAACTTATAATGACTAAGAAAGACATTTGAGGCAAGTTATGGGGAGAAACGAACAAAACTAGGAGAAGGGGAAGTTTTGGGTTCCCCAGGGGAGAAGGGAAAACATAGTCTTACCAGAGAGTTCCTGGGTTGTGTTTCTGTCCTGGCTCCCCTTTCTGCAAGGGGTCTGGTAGTAACAGGAAATGTACAAAGCATCACATGATGATTAAACATATGGAATAGTTTTTACAAAGAATGAAGAACACACTAAGAAATCAGCAAGAAAGAGAAAGGTTTGATGATGGATATGATCGAAGGATATAAAATCATAAGTTAAAAGGACAAAATGAGCAAGGAATGGTAGTTTCTTCCATTAGAAGAACTATAATGTAATAAAATGGATGGGTGTTTTGAAACAAACACATGGAAGCAGTGCTCCACACAGTATGCAGTTAAGCCGTTGAACTCCCTAGGATGGGATATTGTGGCTAACAGAATTTTACAGTGGTTCAAAAAAAAAAAACAAAAACACAAACCAGTGATTCATGGACTGAAGAAAACTTTGCTTTTTACTGAATGGCATTCTCTTAGTGTCCAGGGGCCTCATACGAGGTTACGACCCTGCACACCATGCTTCATGTATATGCAGGTAGGAAAAGGCAGCTCATGCCCTGTAGTGCATAGTGAGAAGGATCTGAGGCATGGAAGAAATGTCAGGTTGCCTTTGGAGGGGAGACACTGTTCCACATTCATATCTGTACCCTTGAGATACCCAGTCTCAAGCCTGTCGCAGACCTGCAGTAAGCTCTAGGGCTCACTGAAGGAGGCAGATGCCACCTGCTATCGACTGCACACCAGCAGCAACATGGTGGCATTGACACTAGACACATAAACTGTATTCAGGTCCTTCCTAGTATGATCCGTTGCAAAATCAGCAAACAAGTCAAAGCTATAGGCAGGATGTTTGAATTCAAGTTGCCTTTAAAATTGTGTTCAACCACCAGACATCCTAATGCCAGCTGTGTAGATGAACTGCTGGTGGAGGGCCAGCACAACGTTTTTCCCATGCAAGCCTATATTTCACCAAACATTATTGATTTGTTTGGACAGGCAAATCAGAATTTGGTTTATTAGAAGTTTGTAGAGGCCTAATCGTGAATTATTTCCCAGGGAATTAGCTGCCTATATAGTTTACGTTAAGGATGTAGGTGACCCAGAGGAATTACTCAAGCAAGAAGTTTCAGAACTAAGAAACAATTGGAGATTTCCTAATTCATCACTGACGTATTTGACCAAAGAACCTGCCATTAGCCCATGAAACAGGACATACTTAAACATGTGAGGAACAAACAGTTCCACAAAAATTAAGATACTATTTATTATAAAACTATCCATGTACTTAAGTGTCTGAAAGATCAGGGATGTATGTTGCTAAAAGTGAAGTTCTCATCACTGGCAGCAGGCCTTTTGTTCCTGGAGTGACAGCGGGAGGAATTCAGAAGACAAATACACACTCACCGTGCTGCTTCTTGACCATTTGAAATATGGAGTTATTTATTGGAATTGATGAGGATCACTCCACTCAAACAAACTTGTGCACTACATTAGATTGATCGCATTTCCCTCCTTCCTCCCTCTGATTCCTTACTGGTTTTTAGTGAAACTCCATTGCTCTTGGCTCATTGTTCTAGCACACCAAAAAAAATTTGGAGAACTTCACTCTTTCTCGTAGCAGCACCCACTGTAATTATTACAAGAGAAAACAACACAACTGGAAGTTGATAGACTATATGAAATATTGAAGGGTTAGTCTCTTCGTCATCCGAGGTTCTCTGCACAAGCAAATTCATTTGCTTCCTTATAATTAAAATACATTACTGGCAACATAAACCAGCAGTTGGCTGTCAACTGGAGCTTGAAATCAGTTGGAAATTATGATAGCTGCTGTTATAAATTGGAAGGCCAGAGAGAGGAAATCCTGGTTTTGTTAGCATGACAACAGCAGCACAACTAATCCAAAAAGGGATTAGGGGCACGTCAAATCACTGGGGAGTGCCATGGTCTTTTGAGACATGGTGAAGAAGGAAAAGCAAAAGAGTCAAGAGAACGCTGGGATACCCCTTGAAAATAAACATACAAAAAGATAAAATCCTCCCTCCAACAGCAACAACGTCAAAGCTTTAAATGTTCAGACTATATAGGTGGTAAGTTGGTAATTGAAGCCCATGCCAAGACCAGAGAACTTCCAGCCAAAACAGATGTGGGTTTATAGAGGCAAAGCAAGCCTTTAAAATGGATCTAGGGAATTCCAAATTCAATAGTACGTCGATATAAACCTGAAGACATGAAAATGGGATCTGAGCCTTTAAAATGAAAGAAGTAATGAAGTGGTGTTTTTATGTGTCACAGTCCACATTTTGCTTTACCAAAACACAGTGGTCCTTTCAAAGCATTAACCCTGGTTTTTCACCTTTGGATCACAGGGATGTGGCCTGAGAAATCCCCATGCAGAATAATTCAGCATTCTGACATCAGCAGCATTGTTACTATCCCCTCAAGGTATTCTTTTACACTATAGTTGGACCACACAGATCGCACTTGCTCATGAAAGCTGGGAATAATATCTTAGGGACCAGACCTGCAGACTTTGTTATGTGCATAAAGTCAATGGAGCTAGGCCAGGCACACACAAAGCAAGAAGGGACATATGCACGTGCAGACACCCACATTGCACGCCGACACACCCACGCTCCACACACACAGCTGTACACTCTCACAGCGGAAAGCTTTGTCCGGTATAGCAGAGCTACCAGTTTGCCTACTGGTATTTACATGTTTTCATCACTGTATACATGCAGCACCAAGAAAATGATGGTCTTACTTCAATGTTTTCATCACTGTCTGCATGCATCACCAAGAAAAATATGTTCTTACTTTACAGCATTTTGCACATCATAAAAATGTAATCCATGCCACAAAGAGCTTACAGTCTGAGTGTAAAAACAAGGGGAATGTGGAGAGGACTCAGCATTCATTGAGATGTGGAGAGAGAGGTAGAAATCTTGTCCATCTTCCTGGCCTAACTTTGATTCTTACATATTATTTCAATACTTCAGCAAAGTACAGATTCACAGAATAGCCCAGGTTGGAAGGGGCTTCAAAACATCATCTGGTCCAACCCTTCATGGGAAAGGGAGGCTAGATGAGATTATCCAGGAACCTGTCCAATCACATCTTGAAAACCTCCAGTGTTGGGGACTCAATATCATCCCTGGGATGGTTGTTTCAGTAAATGTTTGTTCTCACTGTGAAAAATTTGTTTGTGAAAGTAAAAAAGTATGTTTTGAAAGTCCACCACACCCATCCAGCTCTTCCTCCATGGCAATACCAATGCTCAGACCATATGAAAAATCTCCATAAGAGTCTTTCATCGAAGATCTTAGTTGTGGATATGTTTGTGTCTCAGTAGAAACTAGTTTCTTTCCTTATCACCTGCCTTCATTTCCCTTCCCCTTCCTGCCCAACACTTGACTGTCTAGCCCCAAAGGATGTTGAGATGTTAAATTTGCTAGCAAAAAAGGCTGTGTTTACACTTCTGTGAAGCAACAGCTTCCACAGCAGCTTTCAACATGGCCCACCATGTCTCACCTATCAATGGTCCAAATGCCTCCCTTCATAGCCTATCTGGGAATAGCTGGCTCCCCCAGGACACCAGGTAATATTGACAGCACAGTCCAGACATGCTTGGGCCTTCATTATGGATGGAGAACAAATCTTGAAGTTGCCTTAGGAGTGCTCCTAATAGGTATTGTAGACAGGGAGTAAATGTTAGGACCAAGAGATGATCCTTCCTATCATTCAAATTCCAACATATAACCTACAGTCTAATGTCAGAAGATTATGTTTCCATGAACTAAGCCCAGTTACTCTAGTTCTACTAGTATTTAGCAACTTGAATCTGTAAACTCTGTGTTTCAAAGGAGGTGACTATCATTTTTACACTTTTAGAGACAGTAGATGGATATGAAGAAAGATAGTCAACCAAAGATTATCAAAAAGGTTTGAGACAGAGCTGGAAAAAGACTACAATTCTCCTGAAACCCCAAGATGTGCCTTGCTTATTAGACTATGCTGCCATTTGTTATAAATACCACTGGCTGCATACCGGCAATGAATGGGCAATTGTGATGTGTGCAATGGTCTTGTGGTGGCTGCAGAATTTGCTCTACTGAGAGTAGACACCAGAACAGAAGTGGGAGGGGAAACCATAGCCCGCTGGAAATCATGAACAACCCTCAACGGTTTTTCACAATGAGTTTGCAAATGTCTTCTCCAAAGTCCCCTGGCTACAAGTGAAATCAGTGGAACAAACCCAACACGTCACACTGCAATAGCAACTGAAGGAGAACTGTAGAAAATTCTGCATTCTATCTTCTCATTGTTCCCTTCCAAGAATGGAACATTGTAAAATATTATTTAGAACAACTTCTAAAATGCACTTTCCCTCACAGATTACCAAATATGATCTCATTACCCCAAGAGTCAGGGTGTCTATTGTAAAGATCAATCCATGCCCTCCCCCCTCCTCCCAGTTCCAGTTCACCATTTACACACAGGAGTCTTCATCAAATCCTGAAGTAGCTGATTAAACTTTGCAGGGGTTCATGAATTCCTGCAAAGTCATTGCTTTATCTTTAACCTGCTGTCTGAAGAGCACTCTTGGTCTTAATTGTATCCCAGAGTACTCTTGGTCTTAAATGTATCCCAAGACAGACTGGGATGTCTATTAACTACCTTGTCATCCCAAGCTGCAGAAATCGCACTTGGAAGCCTCCAGAGCTAAAACTGGTAGCTGCTACAGAAGCTGTTAAAAAACCCTGGTTCTTCTAATGAACGGCGAAAGATCTGTCTTGGGTCGGAGGAAAGGTCAGTCTAGCCCAGCATCCTGTCTATCAAGAGGTCAATGATCTTCTTCCCTTTTCTCAGCTTCGGGGGAAAGAAAACCAGTAATCCCAGTAAGTCAGAGGAGATGGAGACCAATACACATGAAGGCTGTGGTTAGTACATTGCAAATGATTACGTTAGAACACTCTGGGCAGTTTCTGAGGGGCTGCCGCAAGGGATATCTTCTCAGAACAGTGCAGATGCAGTGTAAACCAAGTTAATGTAAATCCTCTTTCTAGGTAGCTACCACTTCTCTGAGAATGAGGGGTGCATTCAGCTTCACAGAGAACACAACCCACCCCATCCCATGTTCAAACCAGTCAAAATTATCAATCATCTAGTGCTGTCCTTTGTAACCTCTCAAAGCTGGGTACAAGTGGCACCTGACTGATTTTGTTGATCTTTCTGCATGACAGGGGACTTTATCAGTTTTCTGAGTCATTTGGAATGCACGTATTCTTTAACTAACTGTTGTAAAGGCTTCCTCATTGGAAAACGTGTATGTAAAGCAAATATCAGCTCTCTTCTTTAGATTTTAAATCCTTTTTGACTTGGCAGGAGAGCATTTAAGATGATCTACAGAGCTAATAAAGTTTGATTGTCCAACGAATACTCTACTTTGCCAAGTTACTAGAAAATATGTTCACAACTCTGTGATAGACTCTAGGCATGATTTTGATAGACCATCTCCTGTAGGTCTCACATTAAGGTCTGTGAAAAGAGTCTACATGTGCTTGCTGTGTTTTTCTGATCTGCCCCAGATAATACAGCTAATAAAGCCAATACAGCTAATGCAGTAAGGTAGGCACTACATCATTTCCTTGGGCAGCATCAAGCACCATAAGACCTTTGCATTGATAAGCCACTGAAACACCCACTCTTGCCTCCTCTGAGCCTACACGAGGGGCAAGCGTGGCTTCAGGGGAGAAAGAAACGAATCAAAGCCTTTCATCTTAAATTTGCTCTTCTTTGATCTTGCAACCTTCCTGGAGTTTCTGCAGCCTCCAGACTAAACTAAAGTTGTTACAAGGCTCTTCTGAAGTGTGGTGGTTGGAGGCAAAACCCTCCGAGTGGTTATTCCACTTTGGCAGGAATAGCAAGAGGGCAACAGTGTTGAAGGATGTGCAGATGCTCTGCGGTGCAGCTGTGCAGGGTGCAGGCTGGAAGGGGATGATGGGACAAACATGGCTCCTGCATCACCCAGTGCAGGGCATGTTCAGCCATTCCAGTGCATTTTAAAGCAAGACCCAAGAGAAAAAAAAATCCCTACCAGCCGCATAGCACGCACTCTGTTGCCGCACTCGTGGCACTGCTTCCCCCATCCCCTCCCATCCCTTTTCCCACTCCTCACTCTCACTTCTACATAGCCGTGGGCATGGCTGTGTTCCTTTGGGACTCCCAGCCCGCGTACTGAAGTCAATGCAGCGATTATAGGGGTCAGCTCTTTGCATAAACATTACCTCCTCTTCGCAGGGCTGTTTCAGAGGCCTTTGCCCTGTCCCACTGTGAACTGCAGCAGGAAATTCTCCTGAGCTATCTGAGGGCTAATTAAAGGAGCAGCGCAGAGACCCCGTAACCTCCTGAGAGTCCCGCAGAACTGCTCTGGCCTCTGTCAATGCACATGACAAGGTTACCGCTAGAGAAGGCTGTCGGGGCTTCTTCAGTCAGATACCACTGGTTTATAGACCCTGGACAAGATTCGTTAGCTGTAATAAATGTGTTTTCACTGTGACAAGCTAAAGCTCTCTCACTTAGGGGTCTGCGCGCTTCCTGGCAGCTCTTTCGTTAGGGCTAATGACCACTCTCAGCTGTCACTTACATGCCCTGGGCAAAGCTGCTCTGGGGTTTGTGCTATTTTAATCAAAAAGAAGTCGTCTTGTTTCTTTGGTTTATGTTAGGTGACCTTTGCGTTGCTCTTCTCATTAAAGTAAGGGGTGCTTGCACTGAGGAAATCTGGGTGGGGGTTTTTTTGTTTTGCTTTGTTTTGTTTTACAATGATGTGACTGGAAGTCAGTGTCACTGACAAGCAGACTTTGGCAATGTTGAGGTTTTAAATATCAGGAAACTGTAAAGTAAAGGTGATAATTATATGCCTTTCAACTCCCTGTGCTTTGAGGACATGTTTGGGGCTGACGTGTTAATGAGAGGGGAGAACTATGGGGCTGGAGAGCTGTTCTCAGATTACTTGATCAGTATATGATGTAACATGTTGGATGCTGTGAATGTTGAGTGGTTACCATCCACTAGGAACTTTCTTGCCTCTTAGGTCTGCTCCTTGCTGCACTGAAATCATCACAGCAGTCTTTAGTCTAGATCATGAGGTCCCAGGACTTTCTTTTTTAAAGAAAACAGAAATTAATTCCCTACTGTCATATGAAATCAGGGACTGAACACTTGTTGAACTCATGGAAAATTGCAATTAAATCATAAAAATTAGAAGCACATGAAAAGATGCACCTACAGAGTTCAGTGTAACTGCACACCACATAGAACAGTTGGCTGCAGGACACCAAGGTAAACTTCCAGAACTGCTAGATGGTTTCAAGTACTTGAGAGCATCACCGGCTTATGGTCCATCCTAGAGACATTGCAACAAGCTAAGCTCTGAATCCAAGACTTCACATCTAATACCGCTCAATAACTCTGTTGAGCAGTCTACTCATGTCCTTCTGTAGACTAGCTAGTAGTTCTGTGATTTCTACATTTTTCTCACTCCAGAATGAATCCCCAGAAAAAGGAAATCTGAAAAAATAAACGCCAACCCAACAGACATTTCCAATACAGAAACAAAACATCATCCTGTCTCAATTTACAGCTCTTAATCTTCATAAAAAATGTGCTAGATTGGCATTTAGTGTCTCATTTGAAATGAAAATGCTCTTCTGCACCCGCAAAATTTTGTTTTTGCGTAGTCTGAGGCATCTGACCTGTCTATCATAGTCAAATGTGAATCATTCAGTTGTCTTTCACATCTTTGGCTCCTTCGTCATTGCCTAGGAAGTAGGATCTCCAGTTTTCTGGGCTACTTCCAACTTTGCCCAATAAAAGCCTAAAGTCATTCAGTCCATGCCTCTGCAGGGAGAGGAAGGCAGGGAGGGGGAAGTCATGTAATATTCAGGAGTCCTATGCAGCAATAAAATGTGATAATTACACTTCTAACAGACAGAAAAGAGATAATCTTATGAATTGCAAAGCAGTGAAGAGGAAGAGGAAGAAATTAGGCAGAGAAGAGTCTAAACTCACCAAATTACCATGCAGTTGGCACCGTAAACTCCAGAACATGGCTCTGTGTACTCAAATCCACCTTGCAACAAACAGACCTGCTTTGCTGGACTGCACAGTTTTGTCCTTTGCAACAGTGTTCTTAATCTCAGAGCAGTCTTGGATGGATTATTATTCTTGCCAAGTTCTCCTTTTATTTCATGTGCCATGCGTTTTCACTAATGCATTTTTACATGCCTTTTGTTTTGTTTTGTTTTGTGAGTTCAAGTAGGCAGGGACAAAATAAAATCTTTCCCTTTCTAGCTAATGAAACCTATCTGGCTAGACAAAGTTTCACTAGAAGGCAAGTGAGTTCACTTCAGCAGTAAATGTTAGGGCATAGGACTGATTTTATCTCCCTGATACTGTGCCGAGATCCTAGATTTTGAAGTTTTCTGGAAGACATTTTCTTTTTTGCGCTGGTGAATGCAAATTTCTTCTTCTTCTCCCAAAATTTTGCATAGGTGAGGAATAGTTTCCAAAAAAATTGTGTAGCTTAGGCATATTCTTTTTCTGTGAAACATAACATGAGCAGGGACAACCCATGTTTTATTCTATTTGCACAAAGAGCACAAAGCAATTTCTTATCAACCCACAAAGACTATGTTTTTTCAGATTATAGAGTACTTGAAAGGGGTTCAAACAGCCTTAACTTTTATTCCCTCCTCTACCTCTAGCCTGCTAGATGCTAGATGCCTCCTGAGCAGGCACATCAACTGTGCTTCTTTTTCTGCACCTGTAAAACAAGGATCATGAAATGATGATTGCCTCCCTAAATCTCTTTCGTATCTCCAGTACTATGAGATGAAAAGTACTATCAGAGAACAAACTTTCCTTCTTTCTGTCCTTCCCTCCTTCCATCCTTCAGTCCTTGCTTGCATTCCTACTTGCACAGTCTTCATCGTTCATGTTCTTTTTGCTGTTACAGCACAGGACTTTGTATCTGATTCTCAAATCGCTAATTTATTGATGATTTAAGGCAACTGAATTGCACCTCTGTCAAACTAACCAGCAAGTACAATAAACCCAAAGAGCAAATGTGAAATAGGAGTACTCTTACTTCCACTTCTCTGTGTGTAGGTTAAAATATTTAACCTGATGCTGATGGGTCATTAGAATATCACCAAAATGGGTAGGTACCTGCAAAGCTCCTACTTTCTGACCCAAATATTGAAAGCAAAGTGAAATAGCAAAATTTTATTTGCTTCCTGCACATTGGTGATCAGGCAGTGAACAGTTGTGGTGCATGTATACCCTCACTTTATTTACTTAAATGCCTACATCTAAACTTAGTCATCCTAGGCTGCCTCACAACTAGCACGAGAAATCAACAGCTTCCACAGGGATTTATCAGTACTCTATAAGGCACCTGGAAAGTGTGAGGCCAGGAGAGTCATAACATGTTATGTACTCGCAAGAGCTGAGGGAGGGAGACGTAAAGAAGTTGACCACAGTGACAAGCACTAAAGAGTCAATAGGGATCCCCTCCGCTAAAGGATGGGGCTGGGTTGGCTGAGAAGCCGGATTCCAGGAAAACGTCTTAGGGTTTCAGCTGTCTCTGCCCATTAACTCTCTCCCTGCACTGGGCATATGGATTATGAAGAAGCCCTTATGCAAGTATCACCTCATTATCTATCATGATACATGCCCCTCAAGGGACCTCTGCCTGAATTTCTTGCAAGCCATAGTGGTTCAGGAGCCACTACGGTGACACTTTCATGTATAGACTGTTTCCAGTAAACAGTGAATAGCAAGATTCATATTTCTCCTTGCTACAACAGAAAACGTATTTCATTTAATGGACAATTCTTGGAAAGCTCACAAACATAAAGCTAATAAGACTCCAGAAATTTTTTCGCTTTGATGGTGCAGCCTTCCATGGCACGTTGTTTTATTCTTGTCCTACTGGTCAGAAAGTGAAGGCAGGATGTTAGCAAGTGAACATCTACAAATATTTTCACTGCAGATTCAAACAACAGTAGATTATTAGTCAAGGCTTAATAATAAAACACTCCATGAACAAAAGTGTACATTTGATTTGGTTTGTAGGGAAAGATACTGAAGGTTTCCACTCCTTCCCTTTTTGTACTGAAGTGATCCCTCGGTCCTTAACCAGTCTACACCTTTTATGATGTCGAGAACTGATTTGCTCAAAGTTATGCATTTCCTTCATTAAACAGTACTAAAAAGGTAAGTCAAACCCACAAGACCACACACGTTGGCATTCAGATATTAAATACACTGTGCACAGCTGGCACGATCACATAAATTAATGTTTGCTTCCATCTAGTGGGTGGAAGTAGAAATTGCATTTAGGTGGAATATTATGCAAATTTATTTTGTAGTGGATTGTGGGTAATAGATAGAGTTTTTCTTCCTTCTTCAAGCTGTACTATTTTATGCCTGATCTAGGCTCTTCACAATGTATTCATTAAAGAGAGTGCAACCTTTTCACTTAGTCCTCAAACTCTTGTATCTGGGGCACATTTGATTCACCATGGCTGTCACTCCCGAAAAAAATCCAAACATAAAAAAATGGTTGATTAACCTAATTATGTAACAATTGTGTCATAGAAGGCTGCTATAGCAGATTACATGACGAAGCAGGAGATTACATACTAGCAGGAGGACTGCTTTCCGTAATGAAGAGGCCTTATGCAGGTCTATGATCTGACTGGAAGGGCAGTGTAGTATAATATTTGGACCACTAGAAACAGAAAAATAAGATATGGTCTCTGTTTTGTTCTTGATTTTCTTATCAGACTTCCCTGTGACACTAAGTAGTCTTAAATAGATCAGAAAATGGCTCTACAAGGAATTCTCTGCATCTTCAAGAATAGTCCCTTTAGCCATAGAACAGAGAACAGTCCTCAGAGGTCATAAAGGCACCTAATTCATACACAGACTGAGAACTAGCCACATGACCCTATAGTATTCTTTAAATGTAGTAGTGAACTTCCAAAACCCAAAGTAATAAGATGCTTTATGAAAAGAGATGGGGTGAGAAATGAAGACCAATAGAACTCCAGGTCTTTAAAGAATATCTTAAATAGCATTCCTAGAGGATCCTGGGAAAGGAACCATGGCCCACATGACATAGAAGGAAACACATATCCCTAGAAAAATGCAAGATTTGATCAGACTTTGGAGGAAGGATATGAAGACAGGTGAATATGGAGGTAATACACCTGGGAACAAAAGAGTAGGTCAGAAGGAGCACCTGGGTGGTCCTTTTCGGTGTACCCAGATAATATAAAGGTGATATTCAAACTATCCAATTTAGGTACCTGACTCGAGGGTACAAGACCTAAATTACAGGTACTTACCTCCCTAACTAAGGATGAGAATGGGCATAAACCTCAGATAGTTACTTAGAGTGATTTAGCTCATGGAAAATTAAATATCTACATTTCATGATCTAAAATGTTCTTTCAACTTAGTTGATCGTACTGATTACATCTGCAGTGATTTTAATGTGACCTGAGACCCCTTGGTCATATGAGATGTTATGACACAATCCAGTTACCTAATCATGGATGTCGTTCTTGTATTTGAGATACATGGTTTTCTAAGAGGTCCACATGGGGCTTAAAGATTGGATACAGGACCTCCAAGACATTCAGAGCATTCAGGAGCATCAAATAGAACATGTCAGGATATGTCAATTGAAAGACTACACTTAGACAAGTGAACCTTCTTCCAACAAGCCAAACTTTGTTATTTTAAACTACAAGTTAATTTCTATCTCAGGTTACAGCTGAGTAATATGGAGTAGAGTCTTGGCATGTCACCAGCGATGACTTTGTCATGGCAACATTCATAGGAACTAGGAGGCAATGAATACACAGAATTCTTGAAGCTAAATAATCTGCTTCTGTCATAGCGGGGATGCAGAATACAAGAGACTGATTAAAATATTCCATTATTTGGGAACAAATGTCCTATGCCAAAGTAAAAAAAACAGAAAAGACACAAGATTCACAGAAATCATGAAGATCTTATCCTTTCATTTTGGAAAGCAGTTGGGGATATTTTCTGTTAAATGAATAAAAATCTGTTTGAAATTTGTTACCGCCACCTAGATATTTGATTCTTTCAGTTCCAGGTAGAGAAGGGTGATAAGGACTCAATAATCAAACCATTTGACAAACAAAATGGAAACAGCCTTTCAGCATGACTATGTTTGCAGTATAGTACCTCTGCAATATAGTAGCTAATCCAAAGCACCAAACTGCGATTTAACAAATATATGACATCACAAGGCAGTACAACTCTTAAAAAATACCCAAAACATAGCAAAACAAAAAAACTTTTCCATTTACTCCTACTTAATATGTTTTTGAACATAGTCAAAGCAACAGAGATTCTCTGTTGCATTTCTTGCTTGTTTGTTTCTTGTCAGAAAATATACTTAAGTAACAGTTATACATTTTCCTAATTGATTGTCTAATGTGATGAAAAGAAAGAGAAATTTATTAAAAGCTTTGAAGTGAGAGCTGGATTTATCCTGTGTAACTTTAACCATCAGATAAGTATGCCTGTGGTCCAAAGCAGTTATCTATGTTTCCTTAGTAGTCAATGAAGTGAGAGAGAAGCATCTCATTCCAGCTATTTTGGACACCTTTGCCAGGACAGGATGACTCATAACCTGGAAGTATCCCTCACTGTCCACTGATTGTAGGAGACTTGATGATTTACTCAGAGTAGATGCCTAATTCTGAGATGGTTTAATTTAGGTGGGATTAAGTCCACCTCTTTTCTCCTCAGACTGTGGGGAGAACAGGAGTTTTGGGCATTATGCCTTAATATTTTGCTGGAAGTCATGTGGTTTTTCTACCTGAAGTTCACACTGGAAAAGGGGCCAGCTCTCAACTAAGTAGCACATGATTGACATAAAGCCAAGTCCTTCTCGCCAGGGGTTATTAACTTAAGCACAGCATCATGGAAACCTCAGCAACATTGCTTTCAGATCAGAACATAGATCTCTCTCATCTGCTTACAAAACAAATGAAGATTTATGCTCCACTATCATTTGGAACTACTGTTTGTAAGCTGTTTCTACAGTTGGAGAGATTTGCTCCTCCTGACAGTGACTTAGTGGGACTAATACACTGAACAGTAGTGCAGATCTTTATGTGAATGGTCCTCTAAAACAATTTGTCTTGCTGCTAACTTCAAAAGGTCCACACTAACATTATTTTCACTAGATTAAAATTAACTTCTACTATTTCCCATTATTAGCAAAGAAGGAAAAGATACTGTAGATAGAAAAAGAAAATGGATAAGGTCAGATTTCAAAGCTCATGATTTATTTTTTCACATCATTGTGATTGGTTTTAGTTTGTTTTCTTGCTGAGCAACTGGAAACAGAAGGCTTGAATGTTGGACTGAGAACAGTAATGGAACAAACTTACCCACATAATTCATGGGATTTTGATAGGTACTTACTGGCAAATCTCATCAGCACGAAGCTAGATTTTGACCTTCTTTCTTTGTTAATTGGCAATGCCTCTTTTCCTCTAGGAGCCAGAGAAAACGTTCTGCAGTGTGTGGTTATAAAATGTCACAGCCTTCTGAAGCATTGTGAGTCTGTTTAGTTTTCATTTTCTTCCTTTCAATGAAGCATCAAACTTCACAAGGGCTAGAAGCAGACATAGCTTTGGTGTTGTAAACATGGGTGCTCACAGCCACACTATTTACCTCAGTTTGGAAATTATTTTCCCCTTTGTCAGCCATATTTTACCTGCTGGCATAACTGTGCATAAGTCACTTGCTGGTTCCCTGTAGCAGTCTGAAATTTCCTGTCTCTGCCTTGAAATGTGTCTTTGTTTGTTGAGGACTGAAATACTTTTGTCCAAGGAAACTTTTTGGGCTTTTTATAGGGTCACCAGCTGAAACCCGATGACCTGAGAGAGACAGAGTAATCTAACGCCACCTTTGGGACTTAAAATTATGACCACCTAAAGGTGTAAACTGTTACAGCTTCCTCACATCCCAGCAATTTATTCTTTCACTTAGAATTTTTTGATACTTGAATAATTGTTTTCTTGGGCCTTTTCCTGCAGAACCTTAATAAGTAGTCTGCATGTATTCCAATCAGGTGAACTTTTTCAGAGTTCCCTTGGTTAAAAGCCACTGTTCCCACACCAAAATTTCCTGTAACTGTAGGAAAATAGAGGTGTCTAGTTTTATTTTAGACTCTGTGGGGTATCTGGCCTGGTTTCCAGATGGTACTCCAGAAAGGAGTGGGTCACGTGTAGGTTAGGTGAATGGCTCTTTAGGCTCAATTGCCTGCATTGGCTGCAGATGTAATTTATTGCCTAAACACAGAAGCTTTATCCCATTTGAGGTAACCTAGCGTAGCCGAGGTATTTACAGAGACTGGTCTCTAACACATGATTCACAGGAGACCCACACTTTAATGAAGATGCAGCTGGTAGCCAGGAGGGTTATCTTGGAGCGTCTCAGATGGGGCAAGGTGCAACTGAGTCAAGTCCCTAAATCAGTATAATCAGTGGAGTTTAGAAAGCATCCCTTCTCACCGAAAGAAGAATGATTTGGCCAGAACAATGACTTTTTGACTCCAGTTACTGTCTGATGGTATAACGCCGTATGAGAAACCCCTGAGTATCACAGACAGCATAGGAGGTTCAGGGTATGAATGCCTTTCTCAGGCAGGCAGCTGGACAGCAGGTAGAATACCTCACAGCCCCCCAAAATGACATTAGATATCTATGCGTAAGCACCTGAATGTTGCCAAAAATCTCCATTCACTGTAGTGGGAAGTTAGAGCCACTAACAGATACAGCTCATATACAGACAGACATCTCAATGACCCTTAATCTGCAATCTGAATCACATGGCAAATGTTGCAAAATTTACTTGCTCTTTTAGGGGTTTTCTGTGTTGTCAAGCTTCCCTTGAAAAAGTGTGGCTTGTTTCCCATTTGAACTCACCTGGATTCAGCTTTTACAAATGGTTCTAATTCTGTCTTCTTTCCATCTAGACTGTAGAAGGCACAGTTAGCCAATACTGTGTGCCTGTAAAGGTGTATAGGCATTATAATCAAGTTAGCTGTCAATCTCCTTTCATAGACTGAGTAGGTTATGCTCTAAGTGAATAACTTATTTTCTGTAGTGTTCACTTCTTTCTTTGTAACTCTAGTGAAATATAAGAACCGTAGGCAGGAATATAGTGCTTTGTTGACACAAAGGGCCTCTCTACTGCATGATCAATGGAACAATCAGAGAGTTGAGCAGAAGAAGGAAGCAAAAAAGGCAAGAACATATAGAAGAGAATCTATTGGGGCAGAAATAGTCCAGAAGGATAAGGAAGTTAATCATGAGTAAGGTAAACAGGCAGATCATAAACAGAAATCCCAAGACAGCTGCAATAATAGAGACAAAATTCTGCCCTTTGCAACATTTGGAAGATAAGTGATTTCCATCAATGGCCCAGGAAAAAAACTAAGATGCAGTAGTGTAAAAAGTCTGGTCTGTTCATGCTTCAGGACAAAAACTTCTGTTAATGTGGTTAGGAGAAAAGAAAATTTTGTTTCACTGTACTCCACCAATACTCCTAAGAAGAATGTGCATTCACTAGTGCTCCTAAGAAGAATTTGCTTCTGAATTAAGGGAGTCTCAAGTGGTCCATATACTGGTTCTGAGAGTATTCCGAGTTGTTCATGTTCCAGAACTTATTAAAACCCCTTAGATGAAGTCTTTAGCACCAGATATCCATAGGTCAGTCCTAGTTTTGCTGGCTGAGCTGTGGCTGTAATAATAACAGTGGATTTACGCTGACTGTACAGAAGGATCCCCTAGTAGAAGATTTCAGGATGAGACTCTTTTTTCTAGAAATAAATAGTGAAAATACGCAGTGAAAGTAACTTTCACTTTCCACCATTCTCTTTCGTCTGCTTCTGCTTTGGATGAGCTGGAAAAAAAGAGACTGAAGGAGGCAAAAAGGAAGTCATCTTCAAAGAAGCGAGAGTGCAAGGGCCAAGACAGACCCAGAAACTAAGAAATATTGTCTAAAGTAGCAGGCTGGGGCAGGAAGGAAAGCACAACATAGGAATGATTATCCATGAATCGAGAGAGACAACCAACAAGCAAAAATATCTACTCTAAGCAAGGAGGGAAGGTTTTCAGACATTCAGAGTTGTTTTTGTTTGTTTGTTTGTTTTAAAAGATCTTTGGTTTGAGGGAGAAGGGAGTTAGGAAGTTAGCAGGAATAAATGTGCCCCTCACAACTATAATCCACCACCAGCTCTGAGGAGCTCCACCTTGACATGATATTTCATTATTCTCTTATAGTTGTTCTTAGAGCTTTTGGTGAGGATCAGTTTGTTGCTATTTCCAAGCAGAATAGGATACTATACCTCCTAGAATCTCTTCTGCCTTACGAGTTTTTTCTTCTTTCAGTCCTAGTAAAGTCCTCCTTGTTTACTGACAGAAATGTCTGTTAATAAAAATACCTGAAGCACATGCTACACAGTAATAGAGACAGGTGAAATGCAATGTTTGTCCTGAGAGCTAATCTAGATATTGCTGACCACCCTTTCTTTTGTTCATTTTATTATCTGTCTTTTCCCCTCACTAACCTGAGTTGCAACACTTCAGCAGAAGCCTGGGAGTATTCTGGGCATCAGAAATGAAGCAAACAAAAATGTGTCTAGTTTATCCATTTTTAACTGAGATCGTAATAAGAATATTAACCTCTTCAGTTTCAGATAAGTTCTTGTGTGTAGAAATCTGCCAGGCCCACAATAATAATCAACAGTGTTAAAAGAACAGATGGCAATCGTAATATATCCAGCAGTCCAGATGCAAGGAATTCTAAAGCATTCATATTTCATTTTATTAGGCCACAAAAGCCCTCTATAAAATCAACCATCATTTTTCCATGACGAAGCCAAATAGTGCGTAAATAGCTTGAGACATATCAACAGACACAGGGAATATAGGGTTTCTTTCTCTTTTTAAAAAAGTGCTGATTTGTCCCATTATGGATGTTTGAATGAGTCCCAGACAGAACCTGAGATAATGTCCTGCTATGACTCTGAGCTGTTTCTTTCTGGCAGAAGGTTGCTGACTGTGGGAGTCATGATATATGACGTGGGAGATGTCCAGGCTCTGTGTCCAGCAGAAACTCCAGATGAATGATGTCCAGTTAGTCCAGATTAGGTCATTTTCCCAGAAGGACAATGCAGAGAAGAACTTGGTTGAAGGTCACTGAGTCTTCTGCAGGTATAAAGGTCAAGTGAAAGATCATCAGGATTGTTCCTGTCAAGCCTCTGTTACTTTTATGTAAGCATGCATGGGTAGGAAGCTTATTTACCTCTGGCATGGAAAAATATGAGCTATTGAACATGAATACTCATTCTAATTCAGGATGGAAAGATCAAATAAAGTGTATGCTAAAAATCTGGAAAAGGAAGTCCAGCTGATATCATGAAAAATAAAAGTGGCTATTCTGAGTCTTACGGAACTCTTATAGTCTGTCGTCCTGTTCCCATCAGTGATACCAGCGAATGTTTTAGGAAAGAGTATAAAGAACAGGACAGACATGGATGCAGACTCGTCTCCGCATAGAGCTTCTCTGAATTTGTTGTTGACAGAGCTACGTGAACCACCCTTTGTAGTTTCATCTTTACATCCAAAAGTTCGTGCTGAGTTTTGGTTCCATAAATATATCTGACAGAATTTGGAATCCACAGATATTTTTGGATGTCAAAGTGTGTTGCAGCAATATATCCTATTGTTTGCTTAAGGTTTTCTTCTTAATTAGGTGTCCTGCAGCACTTCTACTATGAGAATAATGAATAATTCCACAGTCACCTTTTCTAAAACACTGTGATTCTGTGATCCCTGCAATATCCCTCTCATACACCTCTTTTCCAGGCAGAAGACAACTAAACTATTCATTCTCTTCTTGTATGGAAACTATTCTGTATTTTTGATTATCCTTCTGACCCCATAACATTTTTACACCCATTATACATTTCAGAGAGTGAAGGAAGAGATGTATTTAAGTATTCAAGACACAGAGACAATATTCATGCCTACAGGAGCATAATCACATTATTCTCTTTTGATATCAGGGCTTTTCCTAACTATTCTTAACAACCACATTGCCTTTTTTGACAGTCACTGACCTGTGAGAAAATTTTCATTGCAGATGTCTCCACAAAGATGAATTTCCTCAGTGCTGAAAGCTACTAGAATGCATCAATCTGTATGGATATTTAAAACAGGCTGTTTACGTTTTTGTTTCTTTTTGGTTTATTTATCTTTTTTTTTTTTATTCTTTGCAATACCTTTTAGTGTTTTCTTTCTTCAACAGTTTCTTCTGTCACTGGAAATGTCCATTGCCTTATTTCTTACTTCCTTATCCAGATTATTTAGCAACATACTGAAAGTATGGGTCACAGGTTTGATCCTTTTTTGTACTTTCCAGGTAATTCCTATCTTCTAGCCGCAACTTATTCCTTTCACTCTGATAGTTCATTTTAAGTATAGTGTTTTCTTCTTCATTAGTTGCTATAAAGAGACAAACTGAAATTAGATGACATTTCAGAGCAAAAATCTGGATTTGCCTCTTCTATTGAGTAGTTTCAGGTGTAGTGACTTATGGTAAATACTAATGCCTCCTGTGGGATAGTATCATCTACTTTATTTAAAGGAGGATGCTGAAAAACTATTTATTTGGGAAATTTTGTATCTTCTGTGACTGCAGACTTTGAACAGGGTACACATAGTTTTCAACATAAATGTGAGACATGCATGAGATGGGATGGAGATGCTGAGGAATGGAGAGGTGCAAGATGAGATATTAGCAGTGTCTTGGCTTTGCTGCTGTAGCAGCTGGTGAGAATCTTTGGTGGATTTGAAAAGTCGGATTAAGCAAAATTTTGGAGGAAAGCACTATCTGAGTATTATGAATAATTAAATATTTGAATTAAGAGAGCCTCAATTCTAAGGCATCATTACTCATAGCTTGAATGAAGCCAGAGCCCCATCAGTGACCTGCCATTTGTTTTTCTTGTGCTACCTGGGCAGCTGACACATAGCACAAGCTGTACAGATCTCCAGTTTCACTGCTCCGGTCTTTTGAGCATGTTATCACAAAGTGCATGGGAGCCCGGTAGCTGGTTTCCCAAAGTGCATGGCAAGCTGCCATGCACCTGAGAGGGGAACGGTCCTGAACATTTAATGAGACTTTCAGTTATTAGAAGGCAGTGAAAAATATCTCTAGAAATCCCAGTAAGTATTTTATCAGAGGAACAAGAGGCCAGCAAAAGGGGAGTCAGGATAGGAGTGGGAGCCGTAGAGAGTGAGAAGAATAGGGAAAAAGAACAACAAAAATGGAAGGAATGAGGATTGAAGTAATAAGAATTCATCATTTTTCAGTTTCCATTTAATGTCCAAGGCATTATTGTAAAGGATATATTAGGAAACTTGAAGCTGAAAGGAGAGAAAAAGCAGTATTTTAACCTGCCCTTTTCCTTCATGCATCACGAATGGAGCTCATGTAAAGACTGACTGATACATTGTATTTACAGTTTGTACTGATTTATTTTCGAAATTCTTGCAGTATTTATGAGCCTTATTTATCAGCGCTCAGGATAACTTTATCACCAAGACAAATTTTCCAGTCCCTTTCTGAGACCTGATAGGCTTCTCATCTTGACGTTCCTCTTTGATGATGAGTTTCCAAAGGCAATGGTGGAAGGTGAGCGAAGGCTTATTCTTGTATTGCTTTTGGTGGAGACAGTCAGATTCAAAAAGTGCAGAGCAGCCTACCAGAGGCTCCAGCATTATCACTCACAGGCTTTCTAGCTATTTGTGGGATTGCTGAGAGGACTACTGGTGACCAGGTCTCCGAGCTTTGCAAGTTTGATGTGTGATATGTGTTCAGGAAGGCTAGGGACTGAGATACTTGGGAGCTTGGACATGAAGGGCTTCTGAGCACATGGGATCTCTCTCCAGGGAGTATTTTGGCACCCCAGCTCTGTTCAAGTGTCTCAAATCCTACTGATGCTTAATTTCTTTCCCTATTTTCCTTTTTCTTGAGGTTTTTGTTTTTTTAATGTAATTCTGTGCTGCTTTCTTTTCTAAAATCCATTAATATAATTGAAACAAAACAATTCCATGATTCAAGAAATTTCGAGGACAGGTTAGGTCTTGTATCAGTTTTGATCCAAGGCATTAATCATTAAAAAAAAGTAACCAAATAATGAATTCTTATAAATGAATGCACCAGATATGTTAACCTGATTCAAGTTCCTTTCCACCAGTAAGTTTTGCCTTTGATCTATGAGGAAATGTGTAATGGGAAAGGAAAGAAATGGAAAGAAAATAAAATGAGGATGGATAAGATCGGACTTTAGTAAACAACATCAAGGATAATGGGTGAGTCTCTTTTAATAGGATGCTTGGAGTTGTCTGTTACTAATCTGTTCCTCCTGTTATGGAGTGGGAAGATTGAACAGCAGTGCAACCAGAAACTACAGAAGCTGTTTGCTATAAGCTCTCGCTTCTAAAGATAATGGGTCAGACCTTCCATGGTTGAACATGAGCTAAAGTGGAATGAAGTTGGCAGGATCTGATTCAGCTCCAGGGAGTGTCTATTTTTGTGTTTACCTTTTTTTCCTCAGACATAGTAGGCTTTTTCATGGCTCATTTTGAGCTGGGGAGTCACCCACACTCTAAAGAAGTGTCTTGCCAGCAGGCCTCAGGTGTGCTCCAGTGAAAGGAGGACCATAAAACTGGTAGTGAGGGATGTGAAGACAGCTACAAGCCTTAAATTTATATCTCCCAGGCTGCCGAAGTGCATCCGTTTTCTATTTGGGCTTGGAAGCGTCTGTTTTTTTAAGTTGACATTTTAGAAAAATTGGAACATTTTGTCATTTCCCTCCATGCAGATGTACAGGCGGGAGAGGTCTGTTAGGCTGGGACCTTGTGCTGAGCTAGAAGGGGAGAATTTTCTCCATATTAAAGGATCAGATTAAGGTAACCTGAACCTATGCTTGCAGTCCTCTCTCTCAGAGACAGAGGGCAGGCTCAAATCTCTGCTGTTATTGAAGAGAAAGAGAAAAAAACCCAGTACTTTTCACATTTATAGCTTCACTGAATGGCTTGAAAGGCAAATCTGTTGACTACCAGAGTTTTCAGAGAGCCTTAATGGAGAGCAACTGCGGCTCTGAGTGTTCGCCGTCCCCTTTGAAACTTTAGCTGTAAGGCAGGATATCCCAAATTGGCTTAATCTGATTTTCCTTCTTGCAACACAGAGAACATCTCCACCAGTGTCTGCAGGTGTCCCAAAAGCAGTGGGAGGAATGTCAGCAGCCAAAATATGGACTGCCAGCACTTGAGCTGAAGGACAAGCAATATTAACTGATAGTCATAACAGGCTGCAATCTTCAGGCACTCAAGGGTTTGCCCATTTTGCCCACTAGGTTCTCCTTTTATGCCTTGACTTGCTAGCACACCAAGAGATAACTTTTCAGAGAAGAAATAACAGTACTGAGACAAAAAAAAAAGGTCTCCTTGAAAAAATAACACCTTTCACGTCAACTTTAAGGAGTGGTGAAAAAGAAATGAAAGTTGACTTTCAGTAAAGATCAGTGAATTTTTCCCTCTCTTCTCTATCCTTAACTCCAATAGGATTTTTTAAAACATTATTTTCTCTGAAGCAGGTGGTTATTGATTCCTTGTCTCCTACCTACTCCTCTGGACCTTCAGGCTGTGACTAATGGCACAAATGGGCTCTCACCTGCTCTCAGCAGACTGATATTTCCATCTCAGCCAGGACCTTCAGGCTGTGATGAATAAAGTGAAGGAAATTGCAATAATAGATAAGCTTGAATTGTCAGTAGGTCAGCATTCAGTTCATGGGGACACCTTGTGATGTAGGTTTCTGAAGCATCCTTAGATTTATCAGCAAATCTCTCCTGAGATATATGTTGTTCTTCATATTCCCCTGTAAAAGAAATTGAATACTACACAACTTACAAGCAAGAAGATTTTGCATATGAGACTGGTCATATGAAATATAGGATTTGTCCATCCTTATTTCCCATGTTGCACTAAGGAGTTATGTTAACATCACCATTTCCGCAGCTGCCGTTCCGTGAGTCATGCATTCTGCACCCCAGTAATTGTAGCTACCTTGTAGTATTTCCATGCCTTTAGAACTGGGTTGCAAGTCATTCCACGGATATTTCAGTGAAGGTTTGTTTTTTGTTTTTTTTTTGTGGCTGGGCCTGACAAGACCACATAGTTCAGCGACAGCCTTTCCTTGTCAATGGGTTCACAGTCTACACTCATTACTGTAACATCTCCTTCATGCTAACCGCTTTAAACTGGACTAAATTGGGAAATAAGTGAAATTTCAACTGGCCTGGACACTCTCCTGTGCAAGGAGAGTGTTTCTTTCCTGAAGAGAAGCAATTAAGAATAACCATTTGTCTACTAAATTTTCCAGACATGTTACTCTCAAGTTTGAGGTGATGGTAGCTTCCACCTCTCAAAAAGGAGAGGTTTTTACCTCAAGGAAAACATCTTTCCTAATCAGGCAACATTGAAGTGGAATGAATTGCTTGCTGACACATATCAATAGCTTCTGCCAAATCATACATGATTTAAGGCAACTAATGCACTATGTGATGATAGCTGAAGGCAAGCATATCCCAAAAGATATATTGCTAACCACCTGCCTGGGCAAGAAGTACAAATATTATTGCATACAATTTGGGATAGCTCTGCACTTCTAAAATTCTAACATAGGAGTTTTGGTTGAGTTGCTAAGATATTTTCCACAAGATGCTGCTCTCATTTTGTCACACTGTTAAAAACAAAACTTAAGTCCTTATTTCAGAGGTGATCTGTGTGGAAAATAAATGAGTAAATAATAAGCTAATGGCAACAGCAAGAATAGTACTAATAGCTTAATAAAAACTGTTTATTTTTTATTATTGTTTTAAAGCAACGCAGCCTAAAAAAAGAGATAAATATATCTCGTTGCTTTGAATAACATCAAAATTTGAATTAAAGCTCCAATAAGTATTTGATATTTAAATATGCTATCTAGCAAAACCTAGTAAAACTTCTGTACTGGTGATAGAAGATGTTTTCAGAGTGGTGATTTACATCAGTAAGTATCTGTCAAAGACAATAGATTATGAGTTTTCTTATATACAAAAATAAATGGATTTTAGGAAAAATTACTTTTTTCCAATGAGAAGAGCAACAGTTTGTCATCTAAAACCTTTGAGATCTGTCCTCTCTAAATCCTGCACTACTCCCAGCAAAAATAAATTATTAAAATGGTGTCCGTACCCTCTGTTCAGAAAGGCTGTAGTCACCTTATATTTACAGCTAGCTGCTGAATTTGGACTTTCCTTACATTGCACTGTATATACACCTGGATAGCCTTTAGTGGAACCAGATGACAAGTGACAAGTCTTTTGTTTTGTTACGCTTTTCATGAAACTGCAGAGGAAAACATCTAGGTAGACACGAATATATTTGATATTTGCAAAATAAAAAAGTTAAAACAATAAAATCCAAATGAAATCCAAGAAGCTTTTTCATTTTTATTTTTCTCTCTTTAAAATCTTATGTTTATCTGTACAATGATTTGTACAACAACATGGAAGATAATTTCAAAATTTAACAATATCTTTGAAATAATGGAAAGTTTCAGCTGTATATTAAGTCACAGAATTTTTTCAGCCAGTTTCAAAAATATGCAGTTGGTTTGGAGAGGGTTAGAAGCGTCCTGAGGAGGTGGCAGCAAGTCTTTCTGACAGAGAGGACATCTACTGAAATTAAACCAACCATGACAGATGCGTGTTGAAAATATTCTAAAAAACCTCCAGATTGTTGGTTCAGAGCTTCTTGAGCAAATGATAATTTGGCAGTGGAGCTGTAATTAGTGAAATATTTTGCCTTGGCTAGGATGAATATTTTTCACCCACCCCAACTAAATTAGACACAACAAGGAAGAGGAGGAGTGCAAAATCATTTTAGAGCAATATTCCATAGTGAGAAATTAGTGTGTGGAGATTAAATGACTTGCTTAAGGTCAGATAGGAAACGTGTGGCCAAGGCCCTTGGGAGGTCTAGATCAAAGCTTGGACTGATGTCTTCTCCTTCCTTGTGTTTATACATGGACTGAGATATTACAAAAAGGAAAGCAATCTTCACCATCAAAGTAAAAAAAGATGTGTTTTTTTTTCCTTTTTCCTTCTTAGCATAGAGCTAAAGATCTGCAATGAGCTGAATGGTGGTGTGGGAACCTGGACACATGAGTTTTGCTCCTGAGCAGAAGATTCTACCCCACTGCCAACGTCTGGTGAACAGGTCACCTCTTCATTCTTTCTATTTCTGCTGAGTGGTCAGGAAAAGAACTGAGGAGTGTGGGTACGCAACCACCTAAAATCTCTTCCTGCCCATCATATTCCTACTTCTTCTCACTCACAGCAGAAAAGAAGCAATCACAGGGTTGTCTGGAGCAATGCCAGAATGTAGGCTTGCAGATGGACCTCTCTTTAAATATTTATAGATATATTTATAGATCTTTCTGTTCTCACATTAAAGAAATCAAAGTAGTCCCAAAGTTTCAGGTTATTCACCTCTATGAAACAGTTCTCAGATGTCATTGTGAAAAATCTGCACCTTGATGACTGCCAGAAAAAGGCATGAGCACTATAAACCACAAGAGATACAAATCTTTCCTTCTTGAAGGAAAGGGCAAGATTTTTGTCCAGACGATGATTTCAAACAAGACAGGAAAAACGTCGTTCACAGTGTCTCTCAATAAGCATCCACAGAGATGTCCTTGGGATCACCTCCCTTGGCTGGATGAGCTGCAGCTACTTGTCTCTCTCTGTTGGGGAGATGCTGATGCCATAAATCCATCACCAGATGTTTTGATCCCTCCTTAATTCTGCTTACATGCAAACTCTTCTTTAAATACAGCCAGCTGCTGTCAGGAAAACTTCCTCCTGATGGACCCTCCTATCTTCCCCAGTTTTCACCATTTTTGCCAAGATGAGCAGAAAGAGGGGAAAAAAAAAAGCAAGGAGGGAAAGAACCTTCTCATTATTTCTCATACAAAAAGCCTGTGAACTCCAGAAACTCTTTAGATGTCTGTTTGCAACTGAGAACAGAAAATAATCTCGTTTCCTATAAAATATTAATTTCAACACATACTAAGCAGGGTAAAAATTATTCATTAAGTATCAAGAAAAAAAAAAAGAAGAAAAAGTCAGCGAGAGAGAGATGAGAGCCTTACATAGGAACAGGCCCAATTTAATTTCTAACTGCCAAGACAGGAGATGAGTGGCAAGTACTGGGGATTCAGTTCTGTTTTGGTTGCAAACGTAGGTTATGTTGGCATGGTGTTTTGAAAACAGGTGTGAGCCGGCTCCATCCCACCTCCAGATCCTCTGTAGACAGGCTGTGTAGACACTTCAACAGTGCTGAAGGTTTTATTAAGTATCCTCTGGCTTCTTTAGCACAGTTCTGTGGATAGACCTGAGTTCTTGGTCAACTGGTTTGGGACATGGGCAAAGGAATTGCATGTTTTGACTGGACAGGTATCCCCTTGGGGATGCTGGATGTCTCCAAGCACATTGTTGATGAGTCACAAAAGTATGTAAAACACTGAGGGGAAAAAAACCAAATAAAACCAAAACAAAAAGCTCAACGAACCCCTCCAAAAAATAACAACAACAGATCAGGACTCTTATGTTCCATTACTGACCTTGCTAGTGATTCATAGTATGACCTTGGCCAAAGCATCTAATCTTGTTATGCTGGCATCATTAACTGAGAATGAGTCCTTACACAAATGTCTTGTTCGAGGAAGAAGAATAAGCCTTCAGGGCTCCTGTGGTTGTTCCTTGTCAAGAGTGATGACCAATTCTGCTTTTGAAACTGCAGTAGCTCTGGAATCACATTGGGACTGCAGATGATTTACAGAATGGACCAGCGCTTATTCAGTAAAGCTGAGTTATGGCAAGTATGGTTGAGGAGAATAGCTCCTGCTGTAACCGAGGGATTGGACAGCTTCTCTTACCAAAGAAAACTTATGGGGCTTTGGCTTATTCAGCCTAGCAGAGTAAAAGCAGCAAGGAGAGATGTGGCTGAACTTCATGAAACTAGATGAGTTACTAAAGTAATACAATAACTCTGACACAGAAAAGAGAAGTTGGAAAGGAGAAAGAGGCCTATGATATACAGGACAGAAGATCCAAGCACTTAGGTAAATGGACAACGGATCATTGTAAGTTTGTAGGTGGGATCATATATGGGGGGCATCTTGGGGGGAGCTTGGTGATCAGTGAGTTACGTTCAGACCTTCACCTTTTCTCTTCCATAATCCTTGGAGCCAGGCTCATCTGGTGTTTAACTACCCGATAGCTTTGACAGTACTGGTATTACACTAACAGAAGTATTACACCAACCATCAGGATATGGTATATGGGCAGATGTAGGGAGAGAAACAGGACCATAAAATGAGACACTGGTTTAAGCCATTCTGGTGCCAGAGAAACAAGGAGAGCAGCTTCAGCACAACACAGGAAAGCCAAAATGGTGAACCAAGTTCCTGAAAATTCAAAAGGACACAGGTAGAGAGTAAGGCATTAAATGAGAATTGCATCTTCCGCCATGGATTCAAACTACGCTGTGGTGAGCAATGTTCAGGCTCTGAATTGTCCCAGGGGACAGTCTGAAGCAAAGCCTGAAATCTCAGCATTGACTTTGGACGTCGGCAGATAACTGATTTCTACCCAGTCCTGTAGCTGAGAGGGATAAAGTCCACCGCTTCAGGACTTGAACTGAAGCATGTGTGCTGGGTTATGAGAACCTTAGTGTGAGTAATATCAGGTTTGCAGATCCAGCAAGCTGAGATGCAGTACATGTGGAACTCTCCTCGTCCCAGTCCCTCCTCCCCTCCCTTGCATCTGCATGGCTTCTGTCTTGTTTAGTCTAGACTACACAATCTCATTATGTTTCCTAATTCCTGATCTCTTACTAAAAATCAAACTAGATAAGATTACATGCCAGATAAGGCAGAAAATTCCACCAGAGTCCACTGACATGATCTTATCAAGTGATGACTTTAATTCCTATCTTTGTTAATTAGAGTAGCATGTTATGTGGAATGCAACGACAGCAAAGTCCATTAGTTTTTCCCCTGTCTCTTGATTTCCCACCTGTCTGTTGTCAAGGATTTTCAGTGAATGACATGGTTAAGGGAAAAGCTAGCATACTAAAGTGATCCAACCTCTTCTGCAAGGCCTTTTTTTCCTTCCTTCCCCCATATCTACATGTGGGATAGAAGGGGCTTAAAACTCTTGCAGATGCTCAGTTTCTGAAGGATGACATTGCCTCCTTGATCTCACCTGCTGGCAACCTACACTGTAAAAACTTGATTTTCTAAGAGTGAAATTTTTGCTCTGTGCTGAAATAAAGATGGCTTTAGGGTAGAGTATGGCAGGTGGTGTAGACTATGAGGTACAGTTCAGGGATGACATCGACAAGCCATTTGCTACTCTTCCACCTCTGGTGAGCCAAAAAAACATGGCATGCAATCTAGACAGACAAATACACTCACTTCACTGTATCCCGTGTTGCACTCCTCATGCAAACACCGAGGATGAAATAGGACTTTGTTCAATCCCAGGGGAAAGGGGTTAGCTTACATTGTGGCTGAAGGTGATAAACAAACTCCTCTCTACTTTGCTAGCTGTGAATCAGCTGCAACTGTGCAGAAGTAAACACCTGCTTGAAGGGCAGAGGTTAGGAGCCAGCTGTCCTGGCTGCTGCTCAATCTGAGAGCAAAGCAGGTTGAAAAGACTCAAGCATTTTCCTAAGATCGTTTGCTCTCAGAGGGCTGCGAGAGATCAGAGGAGCACAGAGAAGAGAGGAGTGCTTGGAGACGCTTTAAACACTTAAATCCAAGAACTGTCAAGGCTCGACATCTTCAATGCTAAGTAAAAGAATATGCTTTATTTGACTGTTGATGATGAGTCAGAAGGATTTTGTGCTGCAAAAAGAAAAAATTGCTTGGAGTTTTGTTTCTGCCTAACACTTATGGTTAATGACAGGTCTAGCCAGGGCCTTAGGGAGAAGCAGCCTTCTCTACATGGAGCTGAAAAGAGGCTTCTAATGGGTTCAAGTTTTAACGCAATACTGCATGCCCATCTTCTGAAAATCAGGGCTCTCAAAACCATGTCTATGCTGATAAAAGAGTTAGAAATCAAGTTCAAACATCCACCTGGTGCTGTTTTGGTCCATAGCCCTCTCCTACACAAGGTCTAGACACAGCTCAGCTCAGGACATCAAGCCCCGGTCATCGTAGTCAAAATGAGCAAGACTGTATCTTACAGTCCTCCAGTGCTCTCCTAGAAAGCTTTGCATCCTCAAACACCCTCATTTGTCCTCTTGTAACACCCCACAAGAAGGGAAACATGTTTGTTCATTTTTTCCTGTGACGACTCTACTGTTGAACTTAGCAAAGCCTTTGTACTATATCAGACACTTTGAACAAAGAAAACACAGAATAAGAAGGACGGTTTAAATTCACAAGCAAAACGCGAACGAAAGGAGACCCATAATCAACTGCCATGTAATGCAGACATGGCGAGTCTGTGCCTTCTGTCCTCGTGGACAAACTTTGCTCCCTGCTCCTATTTAATTAGCAGAATAGACACAGCCAACGACAGAGTTAAAAAGGGAGTAGTGGAAAATCATTAATCACTGTAGGACATTCAATGGGTAGAGGAGTAGGTGGATACATAGACCAAACGACAGGTAAGTAAACACAGAGTATTATCATCAAAGTATCATTTCTCAGATTGATAACATCCGTGCTCCTGCCCACTCTAAATATAGGAAGGTAAAGAAATGACACGGTTGCCTGGCTACCTGAAGGTGGAAACAGGATGGAGATAGCACTAATTAACTTCTCATTCCCTGGCTGTTCTGCATAAAATAGAAACTCATCATTATCATCCTGCTGGTCCACAAACTCCTTTCCTTGTATTAAAAAACAAATAAACAAACAAACAATCTCTTCCTACCCAAGGATTTAAGGATAGGCATTGCAGTGCGAACCTCTGCAAAGCTCTAAAAACAAACAGCTCATTTAATCTAGTAGAAGTCTGAGCAATGAAAAGCAAAATACCAAGACACCTCACCTGAACAAACAGTCACTGTGATCTTTGCAATAGCCTGGGCAGGCCTGCGTGTTAATCTAAAAACTGGAATAACCTGCAGCTGGTTTTATATTTGTTACTGAGGAATAGCTGTTGTGCATATAGGTAACATGGAGACAAGGAGGGAAGGAGAAAATTGCAGTAAATAGGGCTTTCTTTGAGCCACTAACAAAGGGAAGATGAGAACAGACAAAGCACTGACCTCTGAACAAAAGCTTCCCTTACTGTTAACTCACAACGCACTGGGTGCACAGCTGTGCCCTCCAAGAGGTATGACTGAACAATTTTGCCTGGTGCCAAATTTGCATTTGTTTTCATGCCTTTACATACTCGAGGGTCAAGTTAGCTTTGGCATCCTTTCCCTACTCGTCTCCTGGGCACTGTCAAGGAACTCTAGCCTTTTACTTTCTGACCAATGGAATTCGCTCTCACACACTCTCCTCTTTGTGCAGCCAGGTACAAATACAATAAGGGCCTTCCAGCTCCCTTCTAGGAATCAGAGCATCTCCCTCAGGCTAAGGTTGGCACAGTGTGTGGGTGTAACTCTCTATAGTTGCTTACATCTGTACCGTGCTGTTTTCTAACCGTTGAAGAGGATGGATCTGGAGCTGGAAGAGTCACCAGAAGGATATGAAGGCATGGCTCTTCCAGCAGTAATTGGTGATGTGCTTTTATCAGATTATTGAAAAGACAAGTTAAAACTGCAAGACTGAGGTACATTTGAAGTTCAGCGATTCCTTTTCATTTTGAGGTTTCAGTTAATCTCCTGTGTACACCATAGCAGACTTCAGCTGAGTCAGTTACCCTGGCCTCCTCTTTATGGCCAGTGGAGAGAAACAGGCACTTCCAAGGCACGTGTCTTCTGAACTTGTTGAAGCACCCGCTCAGCTGGCAATGAACATTCCCTAGGCTGCATTCACTACATCTCAATGAACTGGCAAGGGGAGCTGGGGTGACTGACTTCAGTGGAAGCTGCACCACTCTGGATGTATATAGTAAGTCAGATGAACTCCACCCTCGCTCCATCATTAACTTCTGTCTGTGCATGCAACATCTTCAGCACAAGTCCCAGCAGCCTGACAGAAACATAACTGGCCTTCCCTGCTGATTGCATGGCTGATGGACTGACATGGTCCAGGCCTAGCATTTGGATGAACTCAGGAATGCACAATATCAGAGCAAGGGAGGTGATTGCCTCATCTCCATCAGTGCTCAGGGCTGGAAGAATGTAAGGAACTGCTGAGCACAGAATAGCTCTTCCCTGTGCTCCTTCCACCGACTGACCAATTCTCCATAAATTTCTCAAGTCTTTTCTTTCTAACTTGATTCTGCTTCTAGTTTTCATAGTGTTCTCGCTTTTCATGTCGCAAGAGACAGTGGGACACTAGAACAAGGGCAGCCACTCGGGCAGGCACACCTCAGGTCAGATATTTCTGTTGCGGTAATTCCTGAGACTCCTCTGTGTACAATGCTACACAAAGATTTAAGAAGATTGCTTTCAGTCCAGGCAAATCTTTCTTGTAGTTGCTGTGAGAAAACAGCCTGTAGAATAGCAACAGCTTTGTACAAGACATTGGGCATAAAATGAGAACTGGACAAGCAGGAGAAATAAATGCACACCACAAATTCTAGAAGAACAGGAGCTGGGATGCAATGGTTTTAGCTAGCACTGATTTAAGGCTTAGAAAGGTAGGCTCATAGTACTTCTACACTGTGGCAGTCTTCAGAAAGGATTTTGGTAGAGGTCTCTCCATGTGGCAGTCCCCATTTGTGTGAAGTTGTCACACGAGAAGTTTTCCCTCCTTGGGTGGGTGCATGGCTGACTGGTGGGAGTGAAGGAATGAAGTGGTAAATGAGAGGCAGAGCCTTGCTGCCTCCTGAAACTTAGTCTGAAACAGGAGTCCCCATGCTAACTCTCTCAGGATCTCCCCTTCTTTACTTGTCCCGTGATTTTGTGAACAGCTTTGAATGTCAAGTCCAGAGGAAATGGGGCAAAATAGATTCACTAATACAAAACAGCCAATTTGCACTGCTCTGATATACGATGTGCAAAAATCAAAGTCATTGTAAATACCTTTTTTTTGTAATCACTCAAACAGTGATACTAGTTTCTTTTTGGAACTGCTTAATGTTCCTTTATGGAGCTATTCTTAAAAAAGAAAAATTCCAAATGAAGTGTTAATGGCCATAACAACGACAAAGATTATTATTTTTTTATGACTCTCTAAGCACACAAAGCATGGAAAGTGAACCCACTGCTGGGTGTAAGCACTTTGTGTAGCATTCTTGAAGGCAGAAATCTTAGGAAGGAAGAGGGGTTTGTTTAGTTTTTGAAGACCCATTCTAAATAAGTTAAAGAGCCCTTAAGTTTCACAGAGTGGATACGTAAGGCTAAGGTACACAAAAGGTACTTCAGTGAATTTTTTAATGTGTCAGATTTATTGGAGAAAATGAATAATTTTTATCTGAATTTTGGTTGCAAAAAACTTAAGATTTTACCTCCCCAACAAGAAACGAATATACTTTGAAATCTAATTCATAAGGAATATGAGACTGGAAATATCATAGAACTTAAAATTAATTCTGAGAAAGAATTTACTTATTTTTTACATGAACATATATTTCTTAAACTTTGATTTGGTTTAGTAGAAGAGGCAACAGGCACAAACTGAAACACAAGAAATTCCATTTAAACATAAGAAAAAGTTTTTTCAATGTCAGTGTGGTCGAACACTGGAGCAGACAGAGAGGTAGGTTATGGAGTCTCTGTCCTGGGATACATTCAAATGGTGACCGGACAAGACCTTGAGCAACCTGCTCCAGCTCACTATGTTTGCGCAAGGGTTTGGACTAAATGATCTCCAGAGGTCCCTTCCTACCCCAGTATCTTGGTGATGTGTGAGCTCAGAACAAGCCTCTTGCTTCAAGAATGACCTGCTGACCTCTGTCATTATTATGTTTGCAGTTATTTGACAGCCATGAGATACAGGGTGGTGTTATGTTCATTCTCACGTAGGAGGGAAACTGAGGCACCGTGTTGTTCAAGTTCTCCTACGGGGTCAGTGGCAGAGCTCCCTCTTGCCAACCATCCTTGATCCTCCTCCTCTGCAAATGCCCCTGGATTAGGCATAAAAATGAGGAATAGCTGGGTAGAGCTGGACACCTGGGCCTGAAAAATGGCATTTCTGCTCCTTAGGAGCAGCTGTGCTGTGAACGGATTAGGAACAGACAGTGCTAATTCTGAAATCCTAGGCATTTCAGCAGGAGGGGAAGGATAGCAGTAGGGGAAGCAAGCCAGCAGAGACCTGCCTTGACTAAGCATGTAGAAAAGGGCAAAAAAGAAGAGACAGAAATGATGATGGTTGGAAGATGGTAGGGGAATAAACAGAGACAGACAACTGCTGAGCTAATGCAGCAGACAGGGAATCAGGTGAGTTTGGTGCTGATTGTTGGCTTGATACTGATCTTCTCTGTGGCCTTGGATGTGTCACTGCACCTTGCTTCATTCCTCTCTAAAACTGGGGTAAGGGCTGGCTCAGGACTTATTGTCCTTACCAGTCCAAGGTAACTAACTTTGTGATGGCGGGAGAGATGCTGAAAGAAAATGCATTTCTCAGATAACCAAAGCCCCATCTCACACAGGGCTGCAGAGACCTCACCAGCAATGGTAAGTCAAACCAGGGGAATGACCAGTTCCCAGGGCTGCCGCCTGCCCCCACATATCATAGAATCATATCATAGAATCATAGAATGGTTTGGGTTGGAAGGGAACTTATAGACCATCTAGTTGAAATCGTCTTCCGATGGCCAGGGACACCTTCCACTAGACCAGGTTTCTCAAAGCCCCACACAACGTGGCCTTGAACAAATCCAGGGAGGAGGCAGCAATAACTTCTCTGGGCAACTTGTTCCAGCGTCTCACAACCCTCATCGTAAAGAATTTCTTCCTTACATCTAACTTATATCTACTGCCTTTCAGTTTAGAGGCTTTACCCCTTGTCCTCTTACCACACACCCTTGTCAAAAGTCCCTCTCCAGCTTTCTTTGTAGGCCCCTTCAGGTACTGGAAGGCTGGATCTAAGGTCTCCCCAGAGCCTTCTCCAGGCTGAACAATCCCAACTCTCTCAGCCTTTCCTCACAGGAGAGGTCTTTCAGCCCTCTGATCATTTTTGTGGCCCTCCTCTGGCCCCACTCCAACAGGTCCATGTCTTTCCTGTGCTGAAGGCTCCAGAGCTGGGTGCAGGGCTCCAGAGCTGGGTGCAGGACTCCAGGTGGGATCTCTCCAGAATGGAGCAGAGGGGCAGAATCACCTTTCTCAACCTGCTGCCCACGCTGCTGGGGATGCAGCCAGGGTAAGGCTGGTCTTCTCGGATGCCAGTACACACAGCTAGGTCATGTTGAGCTTATTCTTGGACAGGGGGTGACTGTGCTGCTGAAGCTGTCTTTTATTGCCTAAAGAAAGAATATGGCTGATTCCCCTTCAGTTTCTGAGAACACGTTATCTGGCTCACCTGCAGATCTTGTGGTTTGGGCCTCAGGCCTTGAGGGCTTGGTTGAGTTTTGTTCTGTCCCATCCCCCCCTGCCTTGGCCTCCAGTGGCAAGTCATACAAGTTAGAACAGAGCCCATAAAAACGCCTCCTCTCTGCAAACAAACCGTAACTTCAAAGGGAGGCGTGAGGGGGAACCAAAATCTCAGAATCAAAAGCGCTGACTCGTTTCTGCTGCACCCTCTGCATTGCCAGGAGGGCCACAAGCCACTGTGGCCCCTCGAGATGAGATGTGCATCCACCCTTCCTCTCACCCTCGAGGAATCCTTGGCTTGACCCCATCACAGCGGCAATCTTTTTCCATACATGACTTCTTCTCATCTGCTGCTTGAAGAAAAGCAATCAAGGTCCAGATCTCCTCCGTGTTTGTCCTCATTCTGTTCTGCAGCTCAGACATGCACCAACAAATGATAACCAGGGAGGCACTTCAAAGCCCAGGCTTTTTTAATGACCGAAGTGAGGGACAACCTCTGACCTCCCCATAGGGGGAACAATAATTGTTGACAGGGCTGGAAAAAATGTTAAATGTTCTCATTGTGAACATAAATAGGCTGGAAGGAACTTGCAGTGCCAGATGTGACTGAGAAGTGTTTAGGAGCTGAGACAACATATGAAATTTTCATCACATTTTTATTAATCAGAAAATAGGTCTGGGTGGTGTCTTTTTTTTTCCCCTGGTCAATACCAAACTGGAAAACAGACGTCAGCAACATTCCTCCTTTTTATTTTTTTACATTTCTTCCCTCTCCCCCTTCTCTAACTTTAATTGGAATTTAAAGTAAATTGGGAATGTCTTGGGAGTGGTTTGTTTGAAATAAACTGCCTTGCCTGTGCTCTGATGTTTTTCTTCTCCTTTCTCCAAGCTGACCATCTCTTGTGTTTTAAAGCAGTTACTCATGCCCTTACTTGACTCATTAAGAATTCTCCAAGGAAATGGACGCTCAGTTGAGTTCTCCTTTTGCAACACTTGCTCTGAAAACATGCACACACCTCACTCTGGGATGCAATAACAGGGCTCAAGAAAAGCAAGGAGAATGGGACATGGACTTAGTTATACCGTGTACCAGTCCTCTGGGTAGGTTTCAGATTTTGAGCTCGCATTCCCTGGAGATTTTGAGCCTGCAGCGTCCTGTTACACGCAGTAAAACTTGTGAACTGCAGCTATATAGAAGAGATTTTACAGGTCCTGCCCGCTGGGAAGCCATCCTGACCCTATAGCTTGCAAAGTCTTGGACTGCAAGAGCTTTGGACACCAAGTAATGTACCATGGTGCCTAAAGATATGATCCCCCAGACTTGCTGTCCTTTGGGCCACAATACTGAGAAAACCATGTAGGGCTGTCAAAATCATCTTTTGTTTTCTCTGTCAGACATTGTGTTCAAAAAGTGGAGAAGAGACTCCTGATTAATGTAGTGTCTTCAGGAGACACTGGTCATTGCTCCCCAGAACCATTTAACACACTTCCATGGGAGCCAGGTGCCCAGTCCCCATTTGGGTTGGAGAAGGAGACTACTGTGCAGATCAGCTTGCCGGAGAAATGTTAGCTTCCCGACACCATCTAGGGAACCTTCTTGTTGTTCTTCTCATGCAATAAGGTATTTGGTTTGCTGCTGGAATAAGAACAGATTAAGGTTGTGAGGGCTCAGGACATCCAGAAGACTAAGGATATATGTGGGAAAAATTAGTGGATATTGTTTCTCACACGGTAGAAATTGAAGGTTCTTTGTAGTGGGTTGGGAATTTCCCATGGATTATGTATGTTGACTCCCCCCAGTCTTTCTCCTTCCTGCCAGCTTTAGGAGCCTTGGTAGAACTGACAAAGAAGCTGAAATATCCTTTACCTTGGGCTACACAGCATTTCTTCTTCTAGGCTCCAATACAAGAAGTCTTTGTAAGCCTCCTTCATTCTTTCAGGCATAAACTCTTCTCCTTCAGGTGTTCCACATCAACCCACTTCAAATGTTGAATGCCAGGTTTCCCTCCAGTTCTTTCAGAGCCAGTGAGCTCTGAAAATCTCTCTGCACCCACATGTCTGAGAGAACTCCCACCACTCTGCTCTGTCCGTCTGGCCTTGGTTTGGAGCTCCACCACTCCCAATTTAAAAAACTGTTTGCGATGTATTATGAAAAAGAAACTGCCTCCTAGCTGAGCACTATTTCATTAACATTAAATTTTATAATCATGTGAAGTGAATTATTTTGTCAATGTCCAGAGGAAGCTGAAAGAAGAGACTGAATGGCTGGCACCTCATTTTCTACATTATTACACAAGCAATGTGAATCTATTTAACCATAGACTTTCATCATAAAGCAGAAAGAACAAAAAGGAGAGGAAAATATCTACTGTGCTTTATATTCTGGATATCATCTTTAAATTAGCTGCCTTTCTATTTTTTAGCAAAAGACTGCCACTGAGCTGGAACTGGCTTGTGGATTCAGAGTTTAAACTTCTGCTCAATAGAACAGCCTCAGATATAGCGTATTTTAAGCTACTATATACTTTGTTTAGTGGAATTATTGTTGTGCCCACCTAGGAGGACAGACACTAGAAATGAGTGGTGTCTCAGGTTTTCAGTCCTCTGGAGCTACTCTTCAGCTGGATAGATGGGTATAACTTCATGAACAACTGTGAAGCTCTCTTGGCTGTACTTGTGATGATGTTGCTTTTTATTTGGTTTAGTGGTACATCCTTCAATATGAGTCTCAAAGCCTGGTAAACTGAATTAGGCCTTCAGCGTGAATCTCATTGCAGTCCAACCTGTGATTCTCAGTCCAGATCTGCAAAAATCATCCTAAATGTGCCTTTCCACCACATATCTGTCTCCTTACCATGACCTACACCCCAGGTCTCTTAGTAAAATCCACTATACTTGGTAAATCAACTAATGCTCTGTGAACAGGCTAGAGACATGCTGCTCCAAATCCTGAAGTTTGTTGCTGGCTGGCATTAGTCAATGTCATAGAATCATAGAATCAATCATAGAATGGTTTGTGTTGGAAGGCACCTTAAAGATCATCTGGTTCCAACACCCCTGCCATGAGCAGGGACATCTTCCACTAGACTAGGTTGCTCAGAGCTCCATCCAACCTGGCCTTGAACAGTGCCAGGGAGGGGGCAGCCACAGCTTCTCTGGGCAACTGGGGCCAGTGTTTCACCACCCTCATGGTGAAGAATTTCTTCCTCACATCTAATCTAAACCTGCCCTCTTTTAGTTTACAGCCATTCCCCCTTGTCCTATCACTGCACACCCTTGTGAAAAGTCCCTCTCCATCCTTCCTGTAGCCCCCTTAAGGTACTGGAAGGCTGCTAGAAGATAGTCAGGAAGAATGAACAAGGTCAGATTAGTTTTATGTGCTACAGAAATGTATCCCTTTTGAGTGGTAAAGTACAGCACTCCAAGTCCACAATTCCACAGAGCATTTAAACATTTTCTTACATGAGAATCATATCTGGGAGGCTTTTCTACCCTACTTGTGATTCCAGTGGGTTTTGTGCTCTGGTCCCCTGCAATCACACATGACAGTGGCACAGTTTAATCCAGAATATGCAGATTATCTGGTGTTGACAGCTGCAAATATCACAGTTTCTTGCACCCTCCCAAAAACATACAGGTTAGGACAAAAGACGTCCAATCGAACTGTAGCTTCCCAGAAAACAGTCAAGACGACAATATGACTTAAATTAAACACAAGAGCTTTCTCTGAATCAATAGGGTCAATCAATCAGAGAATTGGAATTATATATGGTCTTAGACGTCTTAACTCAAGTCTCCTAACCTTACACGTGGAATAGAGAAAATGAGGTTTTTAAACAGCTCTATACAAGCTTCTATAGTCAATGAAGATTTCAGACTGGCATTGCAACCTGGAGTTCTTTTTCTCCCTCTTTTTCCTGTTTCTAGGGGGAGACCAATTAACTGTCTGAAGTTAGGCAAGAAGAATCTGACCTTAAATATTCTATCCTACCAGTTGCTCAGGGGAAATTACTTAGCTTTTTATATGTATAGCACCCTACTGAGATGACACAGCACGAGACTTGCATGGTGATAGTCAGGTAGCACTGACATCAGATGAACATTTTGGGATGTGGGTGGAACAGGACATTGGCACACCTTCTGGACTCTGAAACCTCGTTGGGTAGGAAATGCCCTCGTGTCTCTGTTGCCATCTGCTCCATAGCTCCAACCTCCTTCCTCCTGGCCAGTTGGACCAATCCAGCTCTAACTCAGAGGGAAATTCGCCATTTCTTGCATCACCAGAACAGTTTTCTCCAGCAGATAGGTGTTCCTTGGAGGTCTCCAATGAAACTCCTCATTCAGATTGGCCAGACAGAAAAAGGGATTGTGGCGAGACATCCTGCAGTCTGCCGGGAAAGAGTTGGCTCAGGAGAAAGGGAAATCAGAGGGCAGCCCATATATATCAGCCAGTTGCCTGCCAGTTCCCACATCTTCCGAGTATTCCCCTGCTTGGAAAGCAACTCGCAGGCCTTTCCTCGTCACCCGGGGGTGCTATTGTGTCTGTTCCATTCAGCAAACTTCACACCCCCATACCTTGGGATGTTTGTTTTATCACTCAAATCCCTGACTTACGTAGATTCAGAGAGTCAGCAGGGTCCACGGGGTCCATTGGAGATTCCCTCTCTTCCTTTCAGCTCATAACAACTCTTTGCCATTTTGGAATTTGACGGAAAACACTCAAATGTCAGCAGGTCCCAGTGGAACCTTTTGCCAGAGGTTTTCAAAGGCTTCATCAAACAAGAATGATTTCAGCCTAATAATAATGCCAGTAACTCACATAACAGTAAAAAGAAAAATATATATATTGTATCATTTCTTCAGAGTCCCAGTCATGAACTTCTCAGGGTGCTGTACAGACAAAACAAGAAGCTAACATCATCCAAAAAAGGCTCAAAGTTGACAGCTGAGGTCCACAACTGCAGTTAAGGCAACATTATTCAGCTTCCCAGTATCCAAAATGAGAATAATAGTTACTACAAAGTTAAAAGCCAAGATCTTCTAGTCCAGATGACAAGTTTACGAATTGTGACGGTTTATTGACAGTCCCTTCCTGGAGTTTTCCAAATTAATGTTTGGGATTGGGGACTTTCAGTACAGGCCTACTGATGGGCTGAGGTTTATCTCCTTTGGAGATGGAAGGGCAAGCATGATCTCCTTTCAGCAGAATTTCATCAGAACATTTGCTCCAGTTTTTCTTAATTTCACCATTTTTCCCCTCAGATTTTGGCAAAAAGTCAGACTACGCAAACTTTTGAAATGCACATCTAGCCAGCGGGCTTGGTCATATCTTTCATTCATAGGTAAGAGGTTTTATAACACTGCTAGCAGGTATGATAACTTCCACTGCCAAAGTGGCCACATTTCAGGGAGAGATGAGGTGATCGCCTGTCTTTATTACCACATTAAGCTTAAAAAAGCAACTTGCTGTCTCCTAGGGGCAAAGTTACGGAATGAATTTAATTTACTGAAGTTCAAGTCACAGACGGCTGCTGAAATTTCTCTCTGGTATACATCACAGACGAAGTATGTGCTCCTCAGGGGATTTTAATTCTTGCAGCATTGTATTGACCAATCTAGAGGAACATGTTTGTACCATGCTATACCTTCAAGCTTCTACTTCAGCATCATAAAACTAAAGCTGGAGAAACTGAGCACTTATAAAGGCAGATTTGAAACCGACCCCTACACCAAGTCAAAATATTTGTTTAAAGGATGCTAGAATAGGATCCTAGCAAGAACGAATTCTGGCTCTTTTGCTCCCTTTATGCAATCCACTTTCCACCATGTGATAAAAAGCACAGTAGGATATTAATGCCTGTAGAGAACTAGAGAGGTAGGGAACATCAATATTTTTAGTGATTTTTTTTATTTTAAACTCTCTATTTCTCTTACCATTTTAGAGAAACAGAGTCCTGTTCTGTTTACAGCCTGCATACATGAAAAAATACAAAGACAGTTTATGTCACTTTGCACAGACAAAATTGTATTTGGGGAAACAGTCATGTTTTTAAGTGATGCTAACAGAGCATGTAGAGCAATAGGGTTCTAGACTGACAGAACGCTCAGAAGCTCTGTGGCTGTGTGAACAGAAATAACTACAGCTGGTCACACACCAGAAATACTGCTTTAAGGGAGAGCTGAAAAATGAAAGCTTATAATTCTTCATTTTTCATGATCCACTGTATTTCATTTTTTTTGTATTCTGTGAATTTTGCTACGACGTCATTATGATTTTTTTAAAAATATCAGGATTTCATTATAATAATGTGTCCAAAGATTGAGCTGAAAATTGTAATAACAATTTTTCCATTTAAATAAGACACATATTTTCAAGATTTTATTTAATTTGCAAGAAAGAGGAAAAACAGTCGGATTTTTTTCCTCTCAGATAATTCTTCCTGTTTAAGCTGTTTAAAAAGAGAGAGTCTAAAAAGAGAGAAAGGCATCTAAAGGCCATTGTGCATTCCTAAGCCATCCAATAGTCACCAGAAGCAAGTACGATTGCTTAAATCATTTTAGTTAACAGAAAACAATAAGCTTGGTTTTCTTTCAGTCTAGGTGAACTGCATAGTGACTATGGAATAACAAATACACTACCCAGCACCTGATCAAGTGAAATCCACTCCAAAGGGAACGGGATTTCTGCACAGAGTTGATTATAGATGGAAATTCAGAACCTGTGGTTTTTCTCATGGTTTCTCTCACTCCATTTTTCTCAAAGTTGCAGAAACTCTTTAGCAACTCCTATTTCACCTCAGCTTTACCCTGACTTTTTCAGGTCCTCAGTCACCTTTAGCAGTGGTTTTCTCTGGCAGGAATGTCTTGAGCGTATCTCAGACCCTCTAGATAACAAACTGCTGCCTATAGCAAGACCCTCCGTCATAGGCAACGCTTCCAGTCTCTTCTGCTTTCTTCTCTGGACATGTCACACTGGATTTTGGCTCCTGCAGGACCTGGATGTTGGCAGCACTCCTTGCATTTAGGATACATGAAAATGTGTGAGATGTTCTTTCTGTTATGGTGGAACAAGCATCAGGAAATGGACTTGAATGTCTATATGCGCCTTTACGCACTCTGTGCTATGAATCCCACAGCTCTCTATGGGACATTTGCTAGGGATGCAGCCCATTTCACATCCTTAGAAGATGCTGGTCTCAATCTCTTTCCACCCACATCTGACAGGATGTGATGACCTGAGCAGCTGAGCAAAAGACCTACATTTTCTACAAGTACACATGCCCTCTTTGATAGCAGCAACCCAATGGGTCTGAAAGCGGCTCCTGCTTTGGGCAGGAGCAGAAAGCTGAAATGCCAGCGTCTGGTGGAGTAGCTCATTCAGTGCTGTCGGAGCAACAGATGATAATCTAGAGCTCCTTCTGCTGGGCACACAGCATCATGCGTGGGTCCTGGCCTCCAGCTCTGAAATTCGAGATTGTGCTTTCTGTTTTGTTACAAACTGCCAGACAGAAAGCCTGGGTTTGGGGGTTCTCCTCCTTCTCCCATATAAAAATAATCATGATATCACAGTTATACTGCTAGTAATATTTATTATTTACAATTATGACATTTAGTCATAATCTTTCCTCCCCAGAATATTTAGAAGAAAATGAGATGGTTCCCTTTAATGACATCAAATATACGGCCAAGCCCAGGGAACAACAGGGCAGATGCTTAAGAGCTGTACCTGACAAAAAGAGGTAGGAGATGCAGAACATCATGGCCAGCTCACATTGTGAGCTAATTCTTCTTTTAGGTGCTGAAGGCTCAGTGCATCATTCAATCCAGAGACCTTAGTGGAATCCCTTTATTACAGATTTTACATGCTAATGCTTGCACTGGCATTTTTACTTATTATAGCCTTAATTACAAAGATGCCCTAGTGTGCTAAGACACATGAACACATCCTCCACAGAACCAACTGCCTAAAAGGCAAGGAGAGAAAAAAAGCAAACCCAGAGGGGCTGACACCCAGCTCCTCTCAGTCCTCCTGGCTCACACCGTCGCTATTTCACACTGCCGGTAAGTTATGTGCTATTGACAGATTCATTGCCAGCTGAGATTAACACCACCGAAAAGCTCAGCCTGCCTCTAAGGGTAGGAGGGTATGAAGTTTCTTTCCCACTCTCCTGGAGCAACCGCAAGGTCTACATCTGAGCCTCAGGCCAGACATAATAGGCAAGACATGTTTGGTATGATCATGTCTCCATCTGACATGAACCGGTGGTGAGCTATTGATTTCAGGTCCAGTGCAGTGTTACACAGCCCAGAAGAACTGATATGAAAATGATTTTCTCCTCATACATCTCTCCTCCTTTTTTTTTTTTTTTTTTCTCCCTGAATAGCT
>Ga0065711_1026985_pt1 | contig 55973 bp, 35 predicted proteins | sample Hoacrofraction12_FD_59098 | JGI IMG/M metagenome (GOLD analysis project Ga0065711, IMG submission 59098) | Hoatzin crop microbial communities from Cojedes, Venezuela - Epithelial fraction 12 v2 (version 2) | ecosystem: Host-associated > Birds > Digestive system > Esophagus > Crop | place... | reverse complement strand
CTCTCCTCTCCTCTCCTCTCCTCTCCTCTCCTCTCCTCTCCTCTCCTCTTCCCTTCTTCATCTTCCCGTCTCTGCATTTTCTTGATTTTCTCATTTGTTAACTTCTGCTGGGTCATTCACCGTAGTCTCCCAACAGGGGCTGCCTGAACTGAACGTCCTGCAGTTATAACACAGCAGCAGTGGGGCACAATGTTCTTTAGGGAAAAAAAGAAGACAAAGGCTTTCTTTAAGCTTAGTCCTGTCTGAAGAGCAGCTTAAAACCTGGGTGACATGCTCATCTGTTGATCACACAGAGATTTCAGCACACTGCAGTTATTCTAGAAGGATGTGAAACTTCTCCAGGAGGATGTATACTGAGCTGATACAGAAAACTCTGGTGTCCTTCTGGGAAAAGCGGTACTTCAGTGTTGGATCTTCTTCCCAGGTGAGTGTGAGATGTCTCTCCAAAGCTGTAGCCCAAGCTGTAAGTGATTGCTGGCTTTGGTCTGTGTGAACGTTGAGTGGAAAGATTTTGTGTGTGGCATGTGAAGGGAGCGAGGACATCAATAAATGGATGTTCCTAGTTAAAAGAAAACCAGACAAGGAAAATATATACAAGAGGATATATGTAGCTCTATTTGTTATGTATAGTCTGCAGCATGCCACATGGAAGCAGGATGTGTAAGTATCACGCTAACCCTTATGGTCTCTTTAATGGGACGGCAGGGTCATCCAGCCATACCCCTGCTAACACCAGTGAGGTAGGGATGAAGCATGCTTAGCTGGTCCCATGGGTTAGGCAGAAGCTGAAAGGGAGGGCTGCAAGGTTTCCTAGCGATGTTTGGACACATGGAAAAAGCAAGAACCATAGCACAACAGGGGAGAGTGCTGGGGAAAAAAAGAGAGGAAATACCTAGATCAAGTCTTTGCACCTTTATGTTAATGTCTTTGGGGTTAGCTAATGCCTGTGGAGATGATGGCATAGAAGTTTCACATTTTTTTAAAATTTATTTCAGGAAAGACGTAGCTGTGGTTAATACAGAGCCAGAAACCAGGCAAGACACATCCAGAGTGAGTGTCCAGTGGCCAGAATGGGCTGGAAATGCAGTGATCACAAAGGAGCAATGTAGCACATAGTGACACCAAAGTCCTGGAATTCAGGAATTTACTGTCCCTTCCCTGCACAGAATGCAGCCATTGCCAGAGCACGATGTTGCCTGCCTGACTTGCCAGAGTTCAGCCTAGCAGTTCTGCAGAGTTCTTTTGGCATGGTTTTTTCCCAGTTTGGCACTGCCCAGGGTTAGGATCCAATGGGCAAAACCATAATTTTCCAGGATGCAAAATAATATGTCACGGCACAGGGGAAGGGGAGCTGGTCTTCTTGCTCCTCTCTGATTGTCTCACTGAAGGGATGTCAGGGACTAAAGAGCTTCTGCCTGAGGTAGGGAGACTGATCCCCTGAACAGCTAATACCACCACAAATACATGACCTGCAGCCCTTGGAACTGGCCAGGCTGCTCCAGCTTTTCCTTTAGATATGTGTTCCTTCTCTAGAACATATGATAAAAAAAGGAAGGCAACCCTTTGCCATATTCATAGAATCATAGAATCATAGAATTTTTTGGGTTGGAAAGGACCTTATAGATCAGCCAGATCCAACCCCTCTGCCATGGGCAGGGATGCCTTCCACTAGACCAGGTTGCTCAACGCCCCATCCAGCCTGGCCTTGAACACTGCCAGGGAGGGGGCAGCCACAGCTTCTCTGGGCAGCCTGGGCCAGTGTCTCATAACTCTCATAGTAAAGAATTTCTTTCTTATATCTAATCTAAATCTACCCTCTTGTAGTTTAAAACCATTACCCCTTGTCCTATCACTACATGCCCTTGTAAAAAGTCCTTCTCCAGCTTTCTTTTAGGCCTCTTCAGGTACTGGAAGGCTGCTATAAGGTCTCCCAGAAGCCTGCTCTTCCCCAGGCTGAACAGCCCCAACTCTCTCAGCCTGTCTTCATAGGAGAGGTGTTCCAGCCCTCAGATCATTTTTGTGGCCTCCTCTGGCCCTGTTCCAACAGGTCCATGTCTGTCCTGTGTTGAGGGCTCCAGGGCTGGATGCAGGACTCACGGTAGGGACTCACAAGAGTGGAGCAGAGGGCCAGAATCCCCTCCCTCAACCTGCTGCCCACGCTGCTGGGGATGTAGCCTAGGAGACTGTTGGCCTTTTGGGCTGCAAGCACACCTTGTTGGCTCAAGATGAGTTATGCCCAAATGACCTACTAGAGTTTGATAAAAATTTGATCAAAAGCTGAGCAGAGTTGAGCTGTGTCTGCCTCTGCTTTGTCAGAGAATTGCTCCTGGGGCTGTAGCCTGCAGGTGTGCAGTGTGGGACAGGGAAACCCCATGGGATTGTAGGGCAAAGACACCAATAAGGGTTAAGAAGTAGTGGGCTGCTTCCTCCTGAAGGTGGTCCAGAAACAATTTCTAGAGTATTTTGCCACCTATGACTTTTCTGTGGATAGTTTTAGACCCATGAGTTTTTCCAGTTGCTTCTTGGGTACCTGGAAGAGCCAAGTATCTCCTTTTCCTGGGCTTCCCATACAAAGGTAACTTCAGTCTCCAAGGAGACTGCTACTTTGGAGTCTCCATCAGTATGAACTTGGGGCATCTCCTTCCAATGGAGGCAGGATCTTGTCCATGATTTGTAAAGCCCTCTGGCATTCTTGAGATGCAATTATTATTTCAGCTCTATTGTGAAATCTCAAGGGTCATGACTCAAGAAATAATTGGCAGTATGGAAATAAGGAGAAGTTATTTCAGTAGATGACAGGACTATCCAGCATTATAATCATAACATTTTAAAGTCTAGATAAACAAGAGCTATGGGAAGGACATAAACTCTTGTGTTTTAGGGCATAACTATTGTGAGTCAGGAAATAATTCTCCCTTCAGGCCATTTATTCTGTAACTGGTGGCTGCAACTGGAGCTGGACACCAACAGAATCAATAACCCATGGTAGAGGCACCTCTGATTGTTTGTTACTTCCATGTTTTGCAATGAATTCATTGAGATAAACAAACTTTTGTTTTCCTCTTGCAAATTTGACCACCTCCTCAGTTCTTGTATTCCCATCCTTTATATTCTTTTTGGCACTACTTGTGTGATTTTAGTCAGTGTGTTTCTGCTTTCCAAGATTGTAAGCCATGACTTGGAGGCACAGCAACATTTACATCCCTCTGCAGATGGCCTGTTTCTAGCAGTGTCAGTCCTTGGGTTTTATTTTTTGCTTTCTTTATGCTCAGGGACAGACACTGCTCAGTAGGTCTTTGTGATTCTAATCTTTTTCATACAGTTTGAGGAGCAATGAACTTGAAAAACAAGACCCCTTTCTCCGGGGAGAGAAGGCACCTGAATTTAGGCCTGTCTTTACCACCCACTAAGGATGTGCGTGACAGTTTAGAGAGGGCTGAGAGCAGTGTATTTGTAGTCACTGTAATGCCCTTTGTTGTTTCCATATAGCTCAAATTTCTGTAGGCGCCATCTGTTTGTTGGGGTTATTTTTTCGCTCCGTCATTGCAGGCTTCAGGAAATGCCATCTTGCCAGGTGGCATCTCTATTTGCTACTGCTATGGCAGCTCTAGAAGCAGGTGCAGTTTGTGGCATAATGTAGCTTTGTGCCAGCCCATTACAAGCCATGGCCATTCAGGGACTTGGAAGGGGTTATTGCGTTAGCTCAGCTCCATTCGAGACGTGGGCATTGCATCTGAAGTGCCACTGGCAGCTGACTTTTTGCTTTGATTTATGCTAACCTTAGGGCTGCTGGTAATTACATGCATGTTCTTGTATTCAGGAAGTTTATGCAGTCGTCAAGGAGCAGGGACTTCTTCATGTGACACCGGGAGGACGACTTGTTCATTTTGATGAGCATCTCAGACACTGTGGGGCACAGGAAAAGGCCTGCCTGTGTGTTACTTCTTGTGATGGTGGAAGGGCTTCTGGAAGGAGAATTGTTAATCATATTGCAGCTCTTGTCTCCAAAATTTTCTGAACTAATTTTCTGATATTTCATCAGCCAAAATAATGTGTGCGGAGCAACAGGTTTGATTCTGAGTCTCGTTAACTGAGTTGGATGACCAGATGGAATTTGTTGTCTTCTTGGCATTCCTTACAAGTAGTGCAAGAGGAAGAGTGGTCAATATTTTTTTCCATGGCACTTTGTCTATCTGCCTGAACTGAACCCAAAGCGTCACATCAGGGAAATGGTCAACAATTCTTCTCATACTGGTGCCTCCTCTGTAAGTTCCTGAAAGATATCCTTTAGGTGGTATCTTACATGGGCATATCTGTTCTGATCTAGGCAGTGACCACTAACATTTCTCTTCTAAGCTACAAAGCATTTAATATTTTAGATAACATTTCTTCAAAAAGGTTCACAGACTCTCATTGACTTTTTCATTTTCATGCACTTCTGGAAAAGACTGGACACAGCCAGGTGACTCAAGAGGAAGGTTTTTCTGGCCTTAGTACAGGGTGATATTGTATTATAAGTCCTTGGGTAGCAATATCCTCTTTTATGCTGCTGCTCAAAACAAATTTGTAAGGAAATATGAAGAACACAGGCCAAATTCAGAGATGAAGTGGGAAGAGATTTCCTTTTGAATCACCTCCAGATGCTTAGGTGAAGAGCATAGGAAGAGGTTTTTATCCAGTGAAACTCCAACATCAAGGAATCATAAGCAAGAAAATCCTTGCTTGCTCTCTAATTCTGCTTTGTACCTTTGCACATCCTTCCCACTATTTGTAAAGTACAGTATAAGTCCAGTGCTGTGATCTAAGTGACAATAGCTCCTAAGAAGATCGGTTATTCCTAATAGCATATGGCCTGCTAAAGCTACTGGAAGGGTGAGTCTTCCCTCCTTCTCCTCACAATGAAGTGAAGCAGAAGTTGGTGTGTTTGCACCTCATCGTCACTTGTGTGGACAGTCAGGGCATCTTACACCTGCTTTGCTCCTACTGCCCTGCTACAAACATCAAAAATGCCAAAGTGGGTCCCCACCTCGAAGCAAAGCTGAGGTTTTCTCTGACATTCCCTTAGCCCATCAGCGTTCTCTTAGCCTCATTTGTCACCTTCGGTGTAGCATTTCCATATGCAAATGAACACTAGGTTGTCGTCTCTTTTGCCGTGCCCCAAGTCACCAGGTGAGTGTGTGGACCAGACTCCCGGAGCCTGCTTGTTTTTCATGTGTCAGATTAATCTCCTGCAATGAGCACCTGGACTGGACTCCTGCAAGCCATTAAACATGGAAGGCAATACACTAATTTTCCACAGAAACCACCTCTTCTATCACTGTCAAGAACATCCTCCCAGTCCCTTGTGGGTGCCAGCAAAGCTGTAAACATGGAATCTATTATACTCCTTCAGCATCTTTCTTCACAACTGCTCTAAATACATCCACCTCAGCACCTTCCCCACATTGCCTCAGTGCTCAACTTCTTGCTTTAATGCAACTCATCATGCTAATAGAGATAATTTGCTGAATTGTTTTTAAAAATTGCGCAGAGTGGTTGTACCCAATAGACAATGATGAGCCTAGAAACACTGTGGAAAACACAGTCTTGGTAGAAAATTTAGGGTGTTTTTTTATTGTTCTGTTTCTTCAAAATAAATCCCAAATTAAAGGTAACTGCAAAGTATTGTTCCTCTTTCTGAGCCTGAGCTAAAGCTCCACAGAGGTGCTGAAACAATTGCCCTTGACCCATGTGTCTTTGGATTAGGTCTTATATTAATTTTAATTTCTCTTCAGTATTTAAGTACATGTTGATACACAGATGAGTTATTAAGCAAGCTGTAAGCAGAGTTGGTAATGCCACTAATAAAAGCCCAATAATGATTTTAACCTATGTGAAAAGAAGGATTATGTGATTACTGTCTCTGCCCACCCATCTTAATTTTTTTTAATCACTTGGCTAACTGCAAATCAGTTTTGAGAGAAGGGGCAAGATCTCCAGTACTATGAAGTTCCTGTAAGTTCTGTGAAACTTGATGGCTGCGTAGAAGATAGAGATGTATGTAAGTGTCCCAAAAATGGGGACAAGAAGTCAAACTTTGTCACGTCCAGTCTATCTGTAAGCACATGGCTGAGGACACACAGTGTGATATTTTGTTGCTTCTCTGGGGGGCAGAGCAGAAAGCATGGGGGGAACAAGTGGGACTGCAGGGGTGGTATTGTGGCAGCCAACGGCTGCATGTTGAGGTGAAACCACATTTCCTCTGTCTCGCTGTTCGAGGAACATCTTGCTTAACGTGGGCAAAAGAATGTATTTTTCCCTTGCCTTGTGCACAAGATCTCCTGAAACATTTTTTCTCAAATTGACTTGAAACATTTAGCTTCCAGCAGATATCCGGAGCATAACATTTCAGCCCACATGATTAAAGTCTGGTAAAATAGGAAGTGATTGAAAGTAGGGTCTGTTCCAGGACCCATCAGCAGAAGACAAAGAGCAGAAGGTGACAAGCTCTGCTACTTGTTTTACCCATACCTGACCACTTCTGCAAAATGTCATTAAATTGCTGGCTATTATGACCATCCTCTACTCCAGACAGATAGGTCTGAGTTCAAGTAATAGACGTGGTTTCCCAAAACAGAAGTTGTACAAAGGCTTTTCAGAAACCCAGCTGTACTGCCTGATGTGTTTCACTGGCAGCCGAAGGCAAACCTGGGGTCAGGACATTGTTTTGGTTGAATTTTCTGTGTGTAAACGACAAATGTACCAGAAACACCAGAGAAGGACAGAGGAGATAGTAGCAGAAAACCCAGAGCTGCCACAAATCAGCTGTGCCTGTAACCCCATCTGACCGCAAAGAGGGTGTTTTGAATGTGGAGTTGACCAAAAAAAGACACCAAGAAGATAGGTAGGTGGAGGCTCTTTATTGTTTTCTTCCCACTATGCCCAGAGGAAAATAAGAACATGAACTTTTTCTGCAGATAAACAGGACTGCATCAAAAATATTCAACTTAATTAACATGCTTCATAACGGAAACATTCCCTATGATCCTAAGTATCAACTCTGTACTGTGGGCAAATGATATTGTACTACCTTTACATATATATATGAAAGATATATTTATGTTTAAAATAAAAGAAAGCCACTCAGGACTATGAATGTCTTCACAGGTTTTTGAGAGAATTCTACTTAAATTTGGGTTTATTCTATTTGTCATGTTGGGTGAGACACATGATCAAAAGTAGATGCATGGAGCATAGATATTTCCATCTGAGCTGGACTCAGCAACCGGTTTTTCTATTTTTTTATATTCAGGGTATAATTCTGCTTATCTCCAAATAGACCTCTAAAGTAGGTCAGACAAATGTCTCCTTAAAAATAATCTATTGAAGAGCACGAGGGTGGCCAGCTCTACCTTGTAGGCATCTGAAATTAGGTGAAATTAATTTCTCCCCTACTGCTCACCAGGTATGTGGTGCCTAATGCCTGCACCAGGGTGGGTGGTCTGATCTATCAGGTTCTGAGCTGGATGACAGGGCTGTTTGCAAGTGGTTTTCATGAGCTGTCTGTGTAGTTTCCTTCACAGCCAAATTTTGGATTTTTATGCCTTAGATGGTGGTGGGACATTCCAGCCCAGGCCGTATGCTTGCCTTTCTGCAGGACATGTGCATGAGATGTGTCTCACTTCTGCATTTTAGCAGTCCAGCTGATGACCCTGGGCACTGTTTTGCTCTCAGTGGGATGACTGGTGCCACTGGGTTTGAAGTGTTGTCCATTAACCTGGCTCTAGCAGGTTTGCAAAGGAAGGAGGGTGGTGCGGTGAAAGCACCCCACTGGGTGGCAGGAGATCTGAGCTCGACTCTTCACTCCGCCACAAAAAAATATCACTGTTGATCTTGGGCGTGTTTCTTACACTCTTTGCTCCACCACAGTTTCCCCATATGTAAAATGTGAATGATTTTTACCTACCTGGCTGAAAACTGAGGATCTCATAACTGGAATTCGAGGAACCTGGAGGGAAATTCTGGTCTGGATTTGCTCATGACAAAGCATCTACTAACATATTTTCAGCCAGTGCCTGGCAGAGCAGAAATGTTCAAATTTCTGTTTAAATAAGCTCTTTCATCAGATGAAAGAACATACCAGGAACTGGTCAGCAATACGCTCTGCAGAGTGGCCCCTGAAAAGGGAGCCCAGACCAGGGAATTAATAGCTTCCAGGTAATGAGAAGGGTGCAGAGCTGCACTGAAATGAAGTCAGTAATGTAGGACTGATTCAGGAAGCTCCTCACTTCTGAGTAATCCCAGTTACCAGCTGCTGGTCACCTCAGCAGTGGGATGTCAAGGGGAACAACGCCATTGAACTTGACTCTGCCAGTGAAAATTAAACAATAACTAGTGCCGTAAAGACTTTGACTTTAACTGGCATGAATTGAAGGCTTTGGTCAGGTTGGCCTGGGAGTTGTTTGGGATGAAATTGATTCCTTTCAGCCTTCGAAAGGGTCCAATTTAGGCTGTTTAGCTGAGCAGTGTGGAAAATACAGCAGTATAGCTATTATGTGGTCAAACTGAAGAGCATGCGCCATTTACCGATATTGCTGGATCCATAACCTCACATCCTCTCGGAAACACCATGCTTATTACACTTTCTATCATGTGTCGTTATGGCCACCAGCGATGAAAATCCAGCTTGTTTTATCTGTCACATTTCTTGGCTTACATGTTGCTTATATGTCCTATATGTCCATCAGTACATTTGCTGCAGGGCAACACATGTTCATGGCAGAGTTTCCACTCCGGGCAGAAATGTGTGTGTTTTGAGACAGAAGTGCAGGAAATGCTTTTGCTAGATATCAATGGCCTTATACTTTGCAAGGATAAATGTGGCCACAAAGACTCTTGTGAAAAGAAAAAAAACATTTGTGTGAGACTGATTATTTGTTCTTTTAACCCTAGAGATTTTTAGGCTGGCCACAATAGTATCTTGTTTTCCTTCAGATGTCTAGAGATTGTATTAATGTATAAAATACTCAGTTTTTGCATTGGACAGTCTCTTTGCCCATCTTACCTGAGAGATGGCTTCTGTTAGCAGCACTGGAAGTTGTCGGTCTGTACAGCCAGGACAGTCCAAAACCAGAGGCTTATTTTTCTGCTCAGATCAATTTTATATCAATTCTCAGCTGCCATGAAATTATAGAGAGTAGGAATTTGCGAGCTTTATATCAGCTGAGAATCTGACATAAATTTTGTACAGTGGGTTATATATACAAAGGAAAATGGTGATATGGGCTGCTTTCTGGAAGGAAAAGGTCATTTCTCTCTTTACAGCTTCCCTCAGGAGCTGTGAAGGTATATGGAGGAGCAAAGAGAAAAAAAATAGGAAAGGGAAATTTGGGGCAACAGCTGGTAAAGTGAGTTGTTAATCTTTCCCCATGAGGACATGATGATCATTTCTCAGCAATGTGAAAGGGGAAGAGGAAAGAGATGGAAATGGTAAAGTAATAGAAAAGGCAGCTCAGTTCAATGGGCACTGTCTTCACTTGGGTATAAAATGAAGAAACAATGGGAAAAACAGATCAAACCTGGGTCCCCTTCCAGAAGAAAATAGCCCTGTTGAGGGGACTCTGAGGCTGGACTGCCAGCACTAATTCCTGCCCCAAAGGCGTAAAGCCCCCTGCTTTGAGCAGCTGCCCTCCTCAACAGGATGAGGACTTCTGCTGCCCTACCAAAATGAGCGTGCAGGTTCCCTGGTAAAGAGCTTTATACTAGGACTGGATAGAACAGAGAAGAAGCGTAATCCTTTCCCAGAAGGCAATGAGCCTGGATGATCTTAGAATCATTTTCCACTCCTGTTTTCCTCATTTTGCATGAGAGTAATTAAGCTTTGAAGCGGCCAGTATTTATCCAGACAGTTTTATTCCGAAAAATTGGCCTTCTTGTGAGTATTCCTGCCTTCCCTTGTGCTGGCAGTTGGAAACGTTGCAAGGCCAGCATTGGATATAACATCTTCGCGCTCTCACTTCTGGCCCAACCCTTAGGAAGTGCAAAACCATGCAAACAAGCAAGCAAATAAATATAAAAGCCCTCGCAGCAAGACACCGCAGGCAAAGTCAGTCAATCTACAGGAAGGTCTACTTGAAGCTCTTTGTCCTTGGCGTTGAAGCTAGACCCTGTCCCTGCTATGGACGTTGTTACTATAGTGCCTGCAACTGTTTCCCCTGGATTAGACCATGCCCTTGGCTAAACACAGGTGGCACAAGGGGAAATTGCCTTCTCCATGCCTCTTGCCCCTACTGATGGAGGTGGGCTCTCGTCTGTACCCTAATACACTGGCCCAAAGTCACAAGTACCACTGGAGTGATGATGCAGTGATGGGATCATCCTCCCTCCGTACTATTTATGAAGAGTGTCACTTCTGCAGCCAGTCTGAAGTCTTCCAACCAGATATTCTTTCACTGTGCTTCTTTGCATTTTCCTTTTCTTTAGGTCAGTGAAAGCTGGTTTGTTGGAGCTTTCTTGTCAGGAAGGTTTTTGTGGTCCAGAATGACCTGTCATATCTTTTTCTTCCTGTGAGTGAAACGAATTTAACAAGTTTATGTTTTGTTTATTTGTAGAACAAAAATAAATATAAAAAAACCTCGCAAAAGATGGTCTTGTTCACTGATACAGTCACAGCACAGCCCCTACAGCAGGACCCAAACCACATTCAATCCCATTAATGTTAGCATGGCTGTTATCAAGGACAGACTTCAAGACTAACTGTGACAAGACGCACAAATGAATACAGAAGTTTCTAAATAATCTCTTAACATGGACATCCCATTCTTTTAATCTCCTGAAAATAAATATGAGCTTTCCCATTCAGACTGCCTGGAGAATCTGGAAAAAGTATGGTTGACAATTATTTAGTGTGGATGGAGTAATAAATTAGCAGTCTCTCCTGCAATAGAAACCGTGCTAGAATCATCACGGAGCCTGAACAAGCACTCCCATCACTCCTGTCTGTCTGTATTTTGTATGGATTTGGGAGACATCAGCTTAACCTCTGGCTGTCGCAAAACAGGTCTCCACTAGAGAACGATACTGCTGCTCTTTGCAGTGCTTTGAACTAGCTGGGTGGGCCCGTACTGGTGTTGCCTCCACCCTGGCAAGGGGAACCTGCCTGTCCCAATCACAAATATCTCTTTTGCCATGAACTACAGTTTGGTGCCATGGGGAATTGTTTCTCTGTTCCAAGAAATGGTGACTTTTGTGAGCAGCAGTTGCTCCTCCACAGCCAAGGACATGCTGTACCTGAAGCTGACACTTATCCGCTCTGATGATAGGAGATTTTTTACTCGTGGAAATGTTTGCTTTATAGAAATGCAAATTTAGGTGATGTTTAGAACAACCAAGCCTCTGTCTTGGTTAGGACCTTTGATCTCAGTGGAGCATCATGACAGTAGCAATGTTCTCAGAGGGAGAAAGCTGCCGAAAAGCGGTGGCCAGGTTAGTTGGGCAGATGTCTGGGAACGGCTGACAGGGATAACATGCCATAGGAAAAGCGTAAGGACAGTCTAAAAATGTGTATTTGTTTGGAAAAAATCTATGGAGGGAGAAAGTGGGTCTTATTGATAAAACATTGGCCTAGGACAAAGAGCTGGATTAAATACCATTGCTGGCACAGACTTCGGGTATGCGTCCAAGGATAAGTCATGGGACCTTCTGTGCTGGTTCTCAGCTCATAAAATAGAGATATGAGGGAGAATAATAACAGCCCCTTTCCTTTATCCTGGCTTTGTATGTCTCAGACCAGAAATCTTGCGAGAAGGGGCAGCATCAGAAACAATAGAGGCTTGTTCCCTTTTCAGGCCTGGAGCAGTACTGTACAACAGACGCAGGTTGAGCTGTCTGAAGGCCTCTTTCAAGGTTGCTTCGTTGAGACCAGTGTTTAATTCAAGGCTTTAGAAATGGAAAATGAAAAGACACAACTGTTCCAAAGGTCAAACTGTCCACCTGTCCCGGGCAGGCTCCTAGGCTGATTTTGCAGATTGTGTTGTAATGTTTTACTTTGCCTAGAGGCCGAGATGTGACTTCAATGGCAATTTGCAGAGCAAAGCAGGAGCTTGATTGGCAAACCTCTGAAAGAGAAAGTTTGGGCTCAGCAAAATCTAATCTTCCTTCTGGGACAGCACTTCATTATAAGGCTAAGTCATTGTTGTCCAGGACTTGCTCTCACCAGAAATGCTCTCACGTTTGGGAAGATAACTTATACTTTGCGACATAATGAAAATGGATAGGATGATTGCTGATTCTAGACTTTGTATTTCATCTTGATTTTGTGTATTTTTTTTTTCTTTGAGTGGGAGCATTAAGGTAGAGACAAAAAATGAGTTCACTCTTTTTCCCCCACATGCTTTTTCAGAAGGAAAAATATTTATTTTCTTTAGTCCTCAAATGGAAGCAGTTCAAACAGTGAGAAAGGGTATTGTTTTTGAATTTTGAAATAGAAAAGTTTCTCATAAGGGTTTGATTTGGGGTTTTTTTCCCTTTACCTTCAAGAATGTCACGTTTTTGACACACATTTATTCTTGGGTAGAAATTTTTTTTGGAAACTATTTTTAGCTGGTTGTTGAAATATATATTTTTCTGCATTTGTCGGTTGGTCTATTGCATGGACTACAAAACCATAAAAAGAATGAGCTACTCTAAATCACCACCTTGGGATGGCTGTACTAGAGCTTGGAAAAAATCCTGAAAATATGAACTATTTCACTGATAGTTATTTTAGAAATATTGAATAAGCAAGGCATGCATTATTGAGGACAACTACATGCTTACACTTTATCTTCCGTCTGTTCACAGCATAAAGGCAAGCTTTCAGAAAACTTGTAAGAGGATGATAAAGAAGATAGTATAGAAGAGAAAAAAGGATGAACACAGGTAAAAAAGAAATTGAGAAAACTCCAGAAAAACTTATTTTCAGTTACCCAAGATCAACGTACAAAGTCTAATAAAGCACTGCATACGGCTGATCAATTTTAATGTTGTTTTGCTTCCATTTTAAAATATTATGGAGTCGTGCGAAGCAGAATTCCTGAGGCTGAAGGAAAACTCAGGTACTCCAAACAAATACTGTTTGAAGTGAATGTTTTTTGGCAAGGTGTTTCACAGTGTGTATTGAATGATTCCATCCAAGATATTTTGATATCTTGTTTTAGGAAAAGAAAATGCTGAGGATTCAAAGTAAAATAAGACTGCGGGGGAAAGAAAATTAATCTGTTTTCTTGGAACATCCTTCAGAATGTAAAAATCCTGCAGAAATTTATGGGTAGCCAGAAGCATCAGCTGAAGACCTCAACATACACCAGCCTGTTACTGAAAAAGAACATTAAAGAATATCTCCATTTCATGTTGGTTTCTATGATAATTTTATGATCTAGAGAGGTCAAGTTCAGACTAGCTCCTTAGGAATACCACTCTCCAAACTCCCCTGAAAATCCTCAGCATCAGGCGGCACTTTATGTTTTGAAAGATCCGCTCATCCATCACCACCTTACAATATTAACTACTCCTTGCAACACCCTTGTTGGAGGTGGAAAGTTAAGGCAAGAAGAAGTTAAATTTTGAATCATGAAGGGATCCCTAGCTGGCTCTCAGGATAACAGCATAGAAATCTTAGGCATTTCTAAAGAATAGGCAAAGCTTGAGTTCTAGAAATATTTGGACACATACCATTGAAACTAGGAGGTGATGAGATGTTTCTACTTCTGCTACAGTCAGCATTTCGAGCCTTTTCTCGCATATGTACCACAGAGACAATTTATATGTTTGTGAAAGATATTACAGAGCTATAGGAAATACTGAAGCCCATTAAACATTTGGAATGAGTGCACTGAAAGTTGTCACGCATTATCTGGGATCAAAGTTGAGCACTTCTAGCCAGACCCTCCACTACTGAAAGTTAATTGGTGAAACTTGATTTTATTGGCTGGCAAAATGCCTTTGTACCTCAGCTGAAGGTCAGGTGTACTGCTTGCTTGCTAGGCAGAGGCAGGAGCATGTGAGAATTTCAATGCAGCTTTCATCCTTCATTTTGGATTTCAAGCTCTGATCGGTCTTCAGAAGTTGGGAAAAAAACCTGAGAAAAATCACATTATTTCTTCCAATTCTCTGATTCAGAGGAGTTTGTGGGAAAGCCTGTAGAAGCCCTGGATGATCAAAGGACTGGCATGGCCAGGGGACTCTCCTCCTTCAGACTTTGGCTGGATGCAACCATGGGGTGAATGCGAGGTTTGGCTATGGACACAAGAGAGGTGCACAGTCACTGGATGCTTCTAGGAGTTGTGTTAAATTTTATTTTAAAAGGAAACTCAAAAGAATTCAGGTGAATTATTCCCAAAGGTGCCTATTTTGCTCCACTGGCTGGGACAGAGTCTAAAGGCTGACCTGAGTTCAATGGGATGAAACCCAGCCCAGCTGCTTTGGCAAGTTCAGTTTCAGGGGCTTTTTCCTGGATGAGTTATTGAATTCTTCATCAGCTCTGATTGTCTAGCCTTAGGGTGACTTTGCATGAATCAGCAGCAAAAGCAGAAACCACCAATGCTCTGAGGTTTATTCCCCAGCTGCAGACAACTTCCTCTGCACCTTGTCTGCAAATAGGATGCGACAGGTCATAAAGCTCCTCTCTGGGGTCTTGTGAGACTACCTGATGTTTGGGACCACCATCAGCACCGTGCCTCCCTGTGCCTGCAGGGATGGCACCAAACCCGATGGGGCTGCAGCTGTGGCAGAGGCATCCCTTGCCCAGGTACCAGGTCCACACAAATTCTCCTGTTTCTGTGTCACACCAGGATGAGGAAAGGGCCTTGAAAAATGAGGCTGCTTGCAGGAAGGCAACAGGGGGAGACTTCTGAAGACGTTTCTGGAAAGCTGAAAACAGGAAATGTTTAATCAAGCTCCGAGGAAAAGAAAAAAACACTCAAAAAAAAGAAGACAGTCTCTTTCTGAGCAGCCAGGATGTTTGTGAAATCCCTGCTCCGTTTGTTATGATGCTGAGTTTCAGCTGGCTGTTTTATTAAAGACAGCTGGGACACATTACTTGCGCATTAACACTGAGCCAGCTTTCATTTTAAAACTTACCCATTGCTGGGAGCTTTCCTTAATGCGTTCCTGCTGCTGCCAGCTCTGTAATCCACACCAGCAGCCACGGGCGGAAGATCACCTCGCTTTACCATACTTCTTATTTCCGGAGAAAGGCCTAATAAAAATCAGGCTGGCTGATCAGGAGCAAGATGGCCCCTCTCCTTGCTGTGGCTCTGAGGTGGAGCAAAGCTTGCCGGAGCAAGAGGTCGGCTGTGCATCCGCCAAGAGGACATCTGCTCGCAAAGCAAAACCCTTAACACTCACATGCAACTCTCTCTTAATTGCTTCCCAGGGACATATTAGAGCTTTTTGCAATGTAAACTGTGTTTCAGTACATCACAAATCACTGAGTGATGGCTCCAGCGTATATCATAGTGGAGGTTGGCGAGCCCTGTTGTGAAAGCGGTGGGGAAACGAGCTGAAATGCTCCGACGGGTGTGAAGGTTGCTTTGTGCTGCACGGCAAGTGGGACTGCTGGGGGAGTACTGGTGCCTGCCTGGGGCTGGGGGTTTGGCTGCCATGGTCTGTGTCCTCCAGCACGTGTCCCCTAAGAATGTGGGGCCAAATGTTCTTCTCCAGGATCTGGGAGACGACTGCAATCCCTCACCCCAAGACTACTCTGCATGAAGAAACACTCAGGTGTGGACAGAGGGAGGTGAGCGTGTCTCTCGTGCTCCCAGCTCTGTGGTTTGGGACATCATAAGCCTTCCGGCCCCTGCTGCCGTTCTGGTCCCAGTCCTGAGCATGGCTATGGATGCCCTCTGGGAATGTAGATGTAAAATCACATAATCACAGAATGTTAGGGGTTGGAAGGGACCTCTGTGGGTCATCTAGTCCAACCCCCTGCTGAAGCAGGGTCACTTACAGCAGGCTGCACAGGACCTTGTCCAGGCGGGGCTTGAATATCTCCAGAGAAGGAGAATCCACAACCTCCCTGGGCAGCCTGTTCCAGTGCTTCATCACCCTCAGAGTGAAGAAGTTCTTCCTCATGTTCAGCTGGAACTTCCTATGCTTCAGTTTGTGCCCGTTGCCCCTTGTCCTGTCACTGGGCACCACTGAAAAGAGTCTGGCTGTGAATTCAGGTCCCAATTTTGAGAAGGTGTCAAAGGAGTGATGTTCCTGTGCCCACATTGCTTTTTAGCCTGGTCTCGTAACAGAACAAGACTTGTGCCATCACGTAGTACATCATGTGTGTGCGCATATATGTTTATGTAGCAGGTGTTTTCCCCAACTAGTTTTGAATACACAAGCCAATTTCAAGTAAACATAACAGAAAGGTAGAGATTTCAAACATACTCTGTTATTATAAATGTAAATAAGCCATTGGGTGGAGAAGACAGGCTCTGTTAATGCCCTTAATGATAGGCTGCACTGGGTTGTTAGACACTTGAGAATCCACACAAGACCATTCTGTTAAGTGTTTTCAATTGCAGAGAACATTTCCATTCCTGTTTATGCCTCATTAGATATTAGACTGATCACCCTTCTTCTACATCCGTGAGGAGGCCTTTTTCTTTCACATGGGACCAGACAGCTGCCTGTGGAACCAACTGTCCTGAGGATGTGTTTCTTCCTGACATATCTTCACTGATACTTAGTCAATACCATTTCATTTCTCAGCAACACTGGACATTCCCTTGTGCAGTAAAAATCTCAGAATCCTTTTTCCCCCCCCAATTTTGTTAGTGTCTTAACTCGTGAAATCACACAACAGTAAGTTCCACAGATTACTAACACCCATATAAAGAAAGCGGGTTTTTTCTCCTTTAAAGGTCTTTTTTTTTCCTTTGTCTTGTTCTCATGTGTTTGCACTTCGAGAGAGGATAAGTGTGTGTGCCATCTCTGTACTGTTCATTATTTTGCACCACATTCTTTTATGCTTTGTTTCCACACAAAAAGGGAACCATTAGCAGCTCTGGAAGTATTGTGAGCACTGCAGACTTGCCATCCTCCTCCTCCCAGTGAGGAGGTGGCTGTGGTGCCCAGCCTTTTATAACTATCTCTAAAATCCCTCCTTAAAGCTCAATTTTGCCATGGTTCTTCCAAAGAATTTGATGACTGGTGAGTACTAACATGCTGAGATTTCCTTCTAGTGCACTACTTCATAATGTCTCATCGTTTCCCCCTCTGTCTGCATCTCCCTGTTGCCTCTTACCTTAGACTTAGAACATACTTGGGTTAGAAACTGTCTGCAGTAAGTGTTGTCATAATTCTTTTCTACAGCAACTAGTACAAGGTCCAAGTCCAAATTTAGGGTTCATCCATGGCAATATTACTATTTTGAAGACGTCTTGCCCCTTGGCAAGAGTTTCCATTAGCAAATCTGGTGCAGATCAATATGTGAAGGTCCTTTGTTGGTTTTGATGCAAAGTTAGCATGGTCAGTTCAGCTCACCTTAAATAGTTCTTTAAACTGTTGCAGACAAAGCAGGTGAGCAGTGTCCACACGGTCTGTATTGCTACATGTGGTGTCGACAGAGAGCCGCTCTAAAGTAACATCTTAAACAGACCCCATTCCTCCCTCAGCAAACACACATCTCTGCCTTAAAGCATCTTTATACCGGCATAATTGCACGTGAACTGGGTCTTGGGCTAACGGATAAATGAAATTCTCAGTCATCAGAAACTACCCCAGTATGTAAACTGCTTTTTGGCCAAACTACATTCATCCCCCTTCTACCATACACACCCTAAATATTTTCATTCTTGTTAAAAAAATTTCTCTGTTTTTCTAGTATTTTATGTAAATCTGAAGCTCTCTAGTTCTTATTTGTGCATCCTTAAAGTCATTCCCAGTAAGCAGTTCTTAGTAAGCAAAGACTTACCCATTCTGTGCTTAAAGGAGACTGAAATCCTCGATGGTCCCTGATAGACTCAAACTCCTCTCCTGTGACCCAGAATGTTGTGAAGCCAGTGCCATGTCCTGTTGGTTACCCAAAGGGTGCCTCAGCCTCAGAGTTGTACTGAAAACATAGCAAAGAAATGAGACTGCTCCCAAGCATCAAATTCAGCAGTGCTGTGGCTGCACATACGTAAGTTTAGAGTAGCAGCACTCTACAAGGGGCTAGGTGCCTGGGAAATCCAGAGGTACTCAGCCCTCCACAAATTATGCTGGGAAGAGAAATAGCTGAACTGTTGGAAAGTGTTAATCAGGTTCATTAAATATTAGGCTTAATAATGTAGAGGTATAAGCCAAAATAGGGCTGATATGCCTACAGAGATCCAGAAGGTTATATGTGTGTATGTAGCTGTCTAATATTTCCAAAATCTTTCCTCCCCAGGTCAAAAAGCATGGATTGGAAATCCTTAGGAATAATTTTGATTTCACTGGATTGGCACTTGTCAAAGGGAAACAAGCTATCTGGAAAATTCCTGAGGGTCTCCAAGAACTTTGACTTGAAGCAACGCAGAAGAGGGAGGAGGTATGTTCACAGTCCTCCCAGGAGGCAGCTAAGGACACACATGTTCAGTCTCAGAGGTCATTAGGGAGATGACCTCAGCTTCAGTGGAACATCTCACCAGCTCTTGAAAATGCGCAGCTACCCCACAGTGTTTCTTTTTGGGTACAATTTTCCCTTCTCTTTGCGTCCTGCTCAAGCAATGGGCTAGGTTGTGCTGTGAGCATCAGCCTTCATACAGAGTGGTCTCTTTTGCACCCGTTCTTCAATTCCACTGCCTTGAACCATCTTGGCTTCTTTAGCTCCTCCATTTCTATGCCATAACACTCCTCTGAATAAATGTGAACAACTTTTTTTATACCATGACCGCTGCCTTAGCAGGGAATTAATTACAGAGTTAGGTACAGGAAGGAGGTCTGCAGTTCATTCACTGCAGTTTGCTTTAATGAATTCAAGAACCATTGGGTCAGGCCCTGGGCTCAAGTAAATCTACGTAACTGCACTAGATCAGGTGATGATCTGCCCCATTATTTTTCTTACAGCGCTGCAATTTGCCTGGGACACTTGGTTTAGCATTCACATCCTGAGTCTTGCAAAAAGTGCCAGGGGAAATTTATAACCACAAGTTAATTAACCATGAATCAGTTAATATTTGGGCATGTGAAGTGCTATATACATGCAAGGGATTAAGCTGTCAGAAGGAACTTTGGTTTTAAATCTCCCAGGAAAATTGTCACTTCTGGCAGCCTGCTGGTCTCCAAGTTAACGCTGTGCAGGGTGACTGCAGGAGCACTGATGCGGGGACAAGGGTCCTCTTGCTATTTTATACAGTTTCTGGGGTTCCTCTGTGGGATTCCCATCCAAATAATGCTCCCTTTCTTGCCTTGGGAACCTACCCAAGAAGCCAGATGACCCTTTGGTTAGCAGGCTAAATGATGCACAGTTTGCTGAGGGAGATATATACGCCTGTGCTGTACGGATCCTTCTGTATAGACCACAGAGATCACAGTGTGTCCTGAAGGCTCTGGAAGACAGACATCTGCAAGATCTATGCAGACCCTGCTGTCTGCACAGATGCTGGCAGCAACCGAGAGATGAGCTCTGCAGAGCAGCAGGGATTCAGCGGTGAATTTAAGTACCCATCTGCTATTGCTCCTCTTGCTGGCCAGTTCTGCTGGAAGATTTATGCTCTAATCAATCCCACACTGCCCTTTTCCCTGTGCAGTGGTGTAAGGAGTTAGTACTGTGACCATCTGACATTGCCTCTGCTCTTGGCTGACACTTTTTGCCCTGGCCTAGACCATACCCCATAGATGCAGGCAGAGGTGAGCATCTGCACATTAAAGCCAGTTCTTCACAGAAGCTTGCTCCTTGGACCTTTGTGCTTCCACCAGAGCTTTAAAACAGCTGATGAATCAATTGGTCAGCTGGATGGCTTGAGAGGGAAAGAGATGTTAGTTCTCCCTCCAGCTGGCAAACCTTACTTATATTTGGAGGGCACTAACTATTAGGATGCTATTGCCTTGGTATGCCTAGTCACCAGGGCAAGGAAACCTAAGGTTAAGAATAAAGTAGGGTGAGGTTTCTTTAATCCTTTCCCTGGTGATGGAGGCTAGCCCAGTGGTGCTGTTTGCAGAGCTCCAACTATGTTCACCGAGCAGGAGAAGGAGAGACACACCAGAACCACAGCAGGATAGTAATGCACGCAGTAAACTTCTGCTGTCATGTGTTTCCCATCTTTCTATATCAGCTTGACTCACGGGAAAGTCTGCCAAACCAAATGTCACTGTTACTGCAAGGCATTTCGGTTCCTCGCCAAGGCAGGGTCAGGACCGCTGGCCCAGAGGCTGCGGGTGACCCGCTGGGGCCAGGAAGGTATTAGGAGCTGCGGACAGCCGTACTGATGGCTGTGCATGGCGGTGGACCTGGAGGAGATGACGTCGCCTTGCCATGGCCAGGAGCACCGCTCGCGTTGCAGGACCTCAGCAAGTGGCTGGCCGCAGCACTTTGGCAGGCTCTGCTGCACTTTAAGATGTTGACATGGCTGCTCCAAGCTCCCCGAGGTGGCAACAACCTCCTTTCACAGAGCTTCAAAGACCCAGGTTTGATATAATAAACTCATTTTTTTCTGCCTACTTGAACCTGATGAATGTCCAGCATCTGCAGCAGTTGCTGACTAATAATGACAGTTTGTATGAAGAAAATGAGCATGAATGGACCATTAATAAAGCTCTGCTAGACCCATTTAAAGTAGGTACTTTCCCAGAGCTAAGAGCTGACATTAAGTCATTGGAGTTGTGTAACTAAAGGAAGGGATGGAGCAGAACGTTCCTTCATATGAGTCCTCTCTCTAAGATACTTTGAGAAATAATCTCTTCATAATGACGTGCAATTATTCAGGGGCACTTCCTATAGTTTTTCTCAGCTCCACAGGTGAGCTTCACAAGCCTTATAACTTTTTTATGGTCAGAGAAGCAGGATAATATTAAGAATGTTTTTTCTTGCTAGGGGATGGTTTTACAGTTGTACACAGGTAGACAAATGCCTCGGACGATGTTGCGACACCCACCATGTCCATTCACTAGTACAACTATAAACATATCTCCTGTGTTACCCAGTCACTTTGGGCCCAATACGGCTGGCTTTACCACATGGAATAGCAATGTATGTTTACTCCCAGGCCAAAGAGAATAGACTTATCCTGCTTTCTCCTCCAGGTAACTACATGAATTATTAACATTACAGAGACTGCTTGAGAATGAGCAACTGTTATTTACAATGTGGCCATTTTAACAGGAACTGCAGAATTGTTGCAGTAGGAGGCTGATTTCTCAGCATTTGAGCTGTTGGCAAGCACAGGCAACTCGAAAAAGCTATCCATGTAAAACATAAGGCCAGATGTTGCCCTCTTACTCTTCATGAGTAACACCACTGAAACCTGGGGATCGCTCACAGAGCAAGATGCTGCTCCAAGAGTGGGGCTGGAAGGGCCCAGCTCTCAACATGGGAGTTGTGAAAGAAACACAGAGGTAGCAGCTCTCTGCGTCTCCTTTACGGAGTTGCCTTCCAGTGTGCATCTGCAAACTCAGACAGAAAGCCTTGTGGGGAGAACAGGCTGCCATTTACTTTATTCCTCGAAGTATTTACTCTAATACCTACCAGACCATCTCATCATGCACTAGACGGGAATGTACATGCTAAGCTCTTGACATGACCACAGCGTGAAAGGTTTTGAGTGAGCGGGAGAACAGTGCTCAGCGAGGGAGATAGATATCCACTTGGTTTCCCACAAAAGAAAATAGTTATTAATGATTCTGCAAGGTCCCCTCAACACTAATTTCCTGTTTAATTTAATAGGTGGAGAATGTCAGTGCTTTGCAGACTTAAGGGCTCATTTTTTGTCCCTGATTCCAAGTCCCTCATGGACCAGACCCCTAAAACATCTATGCGATCGGATACAACCCAGGATGTTTACCTCTTGTTCCAACACGTGGTTTCTAACTTTTTGCCTCCCTTGATTATAAATCTCTTGGCTGCCAAGGACCTGGAATTTCACCCAACCCACGTAGCAGCTGGTTCTGCATTCCCCTACCTCACATCCATCAGGAGCAGCCTTCCTGGAGCAAAGAAAGTTGCACCAACAGAAGATTAGGATCATATCAGCTCAAGGCGTTTTCGCTGGAACAAAAGAAACAAACAAACAACAAAAAGAAACCATTACTAAGTTAGCTCTAGGATGAACATATCACTTGATTGGCAGAAGTTGCGGTGTACAGGAGGGTTTGGGATATGGTACCATCATCAGTGTGACAGATGAAAATTCAGAGAGTCCCTATACAGAGCCATGAGGCACAAACAGGTCGTTAACATGACTCCACTGCATTTTTCTTAAACCCATTAGCTTGCACCATTTAGGAGGCCTAATTTTTCTCTGACTTGTGCATTCATTTCGCAGGGAGTGATTTCACATGAGCACCTTCTGATTTAGCTCAGTGTAACCCAAAATCAGACTGTGGTCTCCTGAAAGAATGCTTTAATTTCTATTATGGTCTGTCCGTTGGCAGCTCAGAGCATGCACATGTACATTTCTTATGAGATCTCTGATGACCACAGGGATAAGGCCCTGGGGACATGCTGGAAATGCATGTGCTAGATGGAAACTATAATTTACCCAGGTGCAGAGCTTTTGAGAAGTCTGAGCCTCTAAGGAGCTGAAAAACCCGATTTCCTGTGTGGGAGGAGAAAGTTTTGAAAAGATTTTCAAGGGGGAACAGAAATACTTAAAACATAGACAAGAAATAGGTATAATTTGCCTAGCATTCCTTTGGATACTAGATTTTACATGGGTGTTCATATAAAAATCAATCAAAATGCATCTCCTACAATGAAAACAAAATGGGCAATTAAAAAAACTCCATAAAACCCACAATCATGAGGAACATCTACGGCAGGAAATTTGCTTTATTATTGCAAGAGTGCCTAGCTACGCCAGATAAATTTTAGCCCCCATTGTGCTGGGCACTGCACAGAGATACAGTGACAGCCAAAACTCATTATAAAGAACATGCAGCCTTAATAGTCCCAACACCATACAACGCACCGTTAGACTCCTTTTTGCACATGGAGATAGTGGCCTCAAAAGATTAAGCAACTCAAAAATACAAAACCAAAAAGCCATGTTAGAATCAGGAATTAAATACCAGTGTGCTGAATCCCAGTCCAGTACCCACTGCACCAGCTCACCCCAGTGAGGGTGTGCAGCCACCCAAACACATAACTGATCAACGGCTCCTATAGATTTGTCTCCAAATAAAAGCAGGCTTCTCACTTGCCTGTGCTGTGGTAACTCCTCCATGAAATCATACCTCCATCACAGAGAGGGTGGTTTGCTTATTTATTTGTTTGTTTGTTTTTTGCTAGCAGAACGTGCCCCAGCCTCTCCCCATACACACACCTACCTTCATACAGCCTTTCTGAATGCAGCTCAACTTACACTTAAGCTTCAGTCAGATGCACTCTCCTTGTTGCCGACATCAGTGCCTCTGTTTGCTGCTAGAATCATCTTGCTCATTGCTTCCAGAGCAGTAGCAGCTGTTTCCTGTGTAGGTATGAAAGTCGTTACCCAAGAACTGCTAAATACATCTAATCACTAGCAGCAGTAAAACAACCCCAGGGTTAAGGACATGAGCTGGGTAATTCTTGTCTGTAGGTGCAAGCTCTCAGCCCTAGAGCTGGGTAATTCTTGTATGTGGGGGCAAATGCTCAGCCCCACATGGAAAAAGCATGGAGTGGCTTCTGGTGAAAAGAAGTTGTTGGAAGAGATGATCAGGGAGAGCATCCATTCAGGTTAGGAGCCTGTGTCCTGGTGATCTGGGGAGCAGCACATGAAGATGGCAAACATGATGTTGCTTCTCATGCATATTTTCCTTCCTGTCAGGGACTTGCAGCTTAATGAAAAGGTAACTCTTGTATTTAACAGCTTGGTGTTGCTTCCTTTTCTGTGAATTTGCCTAGTGGCTTTCTGAATCCAGGTAAGTATCTGATATCCAGAGCATTCAGTGTCAAGGAGTATCATAGCTGAACAAAGAAGTCTGCTTGTGTGTTTGAACCTGCTATTTTTGTGAAGTGCATAATTGTTCTTTTATCAGGAGTGAAAGTGAGCACCTGCTTACTGCTGACCCTCCATATACCACTTTCGAGCTCAGAAGCTTCCAGCACCTCCCGACTTCTCTCTTGTAACTGGCTTGCTACAGAGACCATCAGCTGTCCTGCTTCTCTGAACAATAGGAGGTCTGAGTCATTACTATTTATTTTCTTGTTTTTTCCTCCTGAAAGGATTCTTTTTTTTTTTATGATTAAGACATCTAATACTCAATAAAATGCTTTAAAATGTAGATAAGCCACCATGTTATGACTCTCCTAATCCTTTGCTATCCTTTCCCTGTCTCTCCCAGCCTGCCTAGGGTCTTGACCTGCAGTTTGAGAAACAGCTTTGCTGCACAGCAGTGGAGACAGTAGGAAGTATCCTTAAGTTGCCTTTTTATGACTGAAACATTTATTTATGAGAAGTCTATTTGTGGTTTGAAATAGGACTGTACATCTCAGCAGCTCTTTCACAGCTCATAGAGCAGCGTATGGACATCAATGGGCTGAAGTTTACCAGGTCTTATGAGATCAGTGAGTATTAGATATGCTTCAAGTGTGGCCACATCACTGAAAAGATTAAGTTTCGGATTTGGAAAGAGTCAGAGAAGGCTCTGTCAAATGTTTTCCCCTTCTTTTGAACTTGATCTAATACTTCTCCTGGTTTTAGAGATTTGGAAGCTGAGGTACAGAGACTTGGGCTGTGTCAGAGGACAGCCCCTGGGCAGAAACTGGGCTGAGTTCTGCTTCTGCTCTTTATGCTTTAAAACCAAGGTCAAGAAACATTTTGCAAATTGTTAACTGAGGAGTCTTGATTAATCTTTCATTCCACAGAGGAACTGGAAGCAAAGTTGTTTCTATGCATGATTTAACAAGCAGGTAAAGGGGAAAGGAAACTACATGCCATCCATCTCAGATCCTAAAAATTTTAACTTAAATGCTAATGAAAGCAGAGGAATCTTGCAGCACTGCTGGCCATGTTAGGATTTCTGTTATGGCTCATAGCCTAGCATTTCATTTCGGGAGCAATGACCTAGCTAATACACGGCAGAAGAAATTATGGTCAGGTGATATATCTTTGAAGCAGAACAAACAGCGAGTACAGTGTCAGATGCTTTGGACGGTAAAATGCTCATAGGAAAGAATGCCAATGAAAACATGCTTCTTCCGCGGATCTTCTCACTACTATTTATTCAGCATAGGCTGCGAATAAATAATAAACAGTATAAAGCTACATGGGATTAAACTTTGGTAATGACAGACATCACAGATAGGATGTACAGGCTTGAATTCCTCCTTCGCATAAAACAGAAGTAATTAGAGCTGGCTGGACAAATTCCAACAGAGTGTTCTCATTAGGAAATGTAATCCTGTGGAAATGCAAGTACTTCACTAAGTCACGCAGGTATTTTTAAAAATCCTGTCCTAGAGGAAAGAAAGTTCTCAAATTTTCAAAATGAACCTCAGTAAAACAGAATAAGCCATTATTTTTGTTGTTCATGAATCATGTTTTGTTCTGGATTTTTAAAGTCACACAATTGCAAATAAAAATAACGCAACCAAGTGACACTGTGTAATCAATCTTAAATGCCGTTTCTTCCATCAAAGATGATTTCTCTATTTACTGAGTGGTGTAAAGGGAGGGAATATTTTAATGTGGCATGAAGACAGATGTCAGCCTCTCGAAAAAGATTAATCTCTACTGTCAGTGGTACCCAGGCCTGGGAGCAACTTCTGGCTCCAGAGAAATGCAGTGCAGGGCTGTTTTGCATCCATAACATTCACAGCAACTTCTGGAGCAAAATGTCTGAATGCACACTGTGCGTCCAGGCACATAAACCTCTGTCCTTGTTTATATTGTGGACAAGTCCTGCTAAGGGTGATGTTTCTGGCTGATCAGCAGATGCTGCCTGTCTGCAGTTGCGCTGAAGGGAGCATGGGTAGGTCTCCGTTCACCTAGAGGTATTGGATGTGATTAGTGCCCTAGAGCCATCCAGATTAGCTGCTTCTGTTCAATACTCACAGAAAACTTAATTCTGTCTTATACCACACAACGAGATCTGCCAGTCTATGTGCCCTGCAAGCTTTCTGACTGCATCATTTCTGCTCAGATTTGAGCCCATGGCTTCTGAGCTAACTGTTCTACAGATGCGCTGCACAGTCCGAAAAGGCCTTGAGTCATTCAAAATACTGCTAGCCTCACCAACCTATTTTCCTGTGAGTCAAAAGCATCTGGAAAACATAGACAGATGTCAGGCTTATCTGTTATCAGAAATGGAGCTCATAATGTGTTAACATCAAAGCCATTTTACCCAGTATTCTTTATTGCATGGAAGGTAGCACATAGCCAATAGCAGGGAAAAGAGCAGCGCTGCGTGGTGAGATGATTCTTCTGTTCTACAGGCAAAACAAAATACTAAGATTTCATTCAATTGACTTGAATGAAATTTTCATTTTGTTTTTAAAAGAGATTGTGACAAAGCACTAGCTCGGGCTTGCATGTAGTATCTACAGCTACCTGAAAGGAAGTTGTTGTGAGGTGGGTGTTGGTCTCTTTTCCCAGGTAACAAGCGACAGGTAGAGAGGAAATGGCCCCAAGTTGCATAAGGGGAGTTTTAGTTTGGGTATTAGGGAAAAAGTTTTCACAGAAAGGGTTATCAAGCACTGGAACAGGCTGCCCAGGGAAGCGGTTGAGTCACCATCTGTGGAGGTATTTAAAAGACATGTTGATGTGGTGCTTACGGACATGGTTTAGTGGTGGACTTGGCAGTGTCAGGTTAACGACTGGACTCAATGAACTTAAGGGTCTTTTCCAACCTAAATGATTCTATGATTATGGTTTAGGCTTTAATATGTCTTTAGAATTATCTAAATGTAGCTACAGAGTGAGAATCATTTCATTTAACTTAATTTGTTTAAAGACAAGCTCTTTTCGCAGTCCATCTAGAGATTTGCAGCTCCGCAGGACAAACCACCCCATCAGTTGTAAAAAACTGAACACAAGAACTGTATAAATGCCTCTTCTGAAAACAAAAAAATAAAGTATTTTTGTGTCTAACCCAAATTTTCCATAGCTTTGTGAATGCAGAATGTTGAAAAACATTCCCAAATGATCTGGTTGATTGGAATCAGCATTTTCGATTGAGAACATTGCAATGGAAAACCCTTCCTTGGCAGCAGTTAAGAACTTTTTTCAGCAGCTGAGAAGGCAGGTGATGTGGATACTGAACCTGCAGGACCAGCGTGGATGGTGTGTGTGTGCACATACGTGATTGCAGCCTTGCACACTGCCTGAATGGGGTATTTTCCTGTAACCACACAAGTGTGTGCAGGAGCACTGCCCGCCTGGGCATGCAGAGCCCATGAGACGTGTCTCCCGCTGCAATGACATGGGTGCAGATAATCTGACATGCTGAAAAAGGCTTGTGTTCATTTTTTTGAGCCCTAAAGAGGTCCATTCAGGTCACGTTTGCAAACTTTGGACTGCAAGAACGAAGGTCAGATATGTGAGTCTTTAGTGTAAGCCGAGATCCTCGCTTAATCAGCTGAGTTAAAGAGCTGGTGTTTAGGAATGGTGCCAGTCGTGACAAAACACAATGAAATTATGAGAATTGGCATCACTGCAGTGTAGTTTGCTGCTTATTCCTGACAACAATCCTGAAACTCATTTATACATGGAAAGTACACAAAAAAGCCATCATTAGACCACATGGCTGAGCGGTTCCTCTGATATCACTCAGCAAGCCGTACTGACTTCTCTCTTGCAGCAGCCGAGTGAGTGGAAGGGTTGAATGCAACCTAGAGGATTTCCACTTTTTAATTTTTTTTAGCATTATCTTTTCCATTACTGTGGAAACCTCCTATTATTGGCTTTCTGGGGGAAAATATGTCTATATCTTTGATCTCAACCACAGCCCACACGGTCTATAAAACTTGGAAAGCTGGAGTACTGGCACAGCCGCTCTTCTCTCCGAACAGAGCAGCCATTCTTAACACATATGTATTTTTATCATTCTTGTCTTGGGCAAGATACAAGGCACCAATGACCCAAATACAACTGTTGGTACAGAGGAAAACAGTGTTTGTCTATATATTTTTGCTTCACAGACTCTGAACAAAATTATAAACAAGTCAGGGAGCTAAATGGAGTGGAAAACTCATGTGTGAAGGGAAGGTCTGGGAGCCACCCTCCACGACATGCACTGTGTTACTGCTCAGAGAAGGGCAAGAGCTGTAAAAAGAAATAATCACAGCTGTTTGTTTTGGCTGAAATGCAGGCTGTTTTCCGTTCGCTCTGCTCCAGATGAAATTCTGGGCAACATCTCTGAAGTCTTTAGGGTTATACCTGCAGAGGTGTGGTGGAGGTGAAGAGGAGATCTGACTTTGAATTTCAGATCTGTTTTGTACACTGCTGAAAAATAAAGTCAGTGGGAGAGTGCAACATCCCAACTCTAGCTAAACCAGGTGGGGGAAAAAAAAAACCACAAAACCAAACCAAAACCCCCACACCGTTTCCCATGGAAAAAACACTTATTTTTGCACACTTTCTGTTCTCACGGCCATCTTGATTGTGCCAACACCAGCATCCAGTCCTAGGAAATATTTATGAGTCTTCTTTTTGCAAGGCCTGAGCATCTTTTAATCAATAAATTGTTTTATTCACACAGTACTTCATTAAGGAAAGAGGGCACAAAATGTGTTTTTAAAGGCTACAAAGGATGGAGTCCCTGGTAAACAGATGATGGTGTCCCTGAGTTACTCAGCAAATCTTTAGCACAGCTGGGAACTGAGCCACACGTGTTGGTGTCCATTTCAATGCCTGAATCATGAGAATTACCTTTATTTAACAATCTTTTATTCCATTACCTTTATTTACCTGTCTTTATTTTATTTACTCTTTATTTACCCACTCTTCTTACCCCTATGCACAACAAAAATATTTCATTTTTAGGCAGACAAAAGTCAGTGGATGTGACAGCTGGTTGAAATATTTCTGATTTCCAAATATTGACAACATTTATCACTGGAATTTTGAATTTCCTTTCAAGAAACCCCAGGAAATTGGGCATTTTTTCACTGAATTCCTCTCCATTTTTGACCAGCTGTGTGCAGGATGTAGTTGGGCTAGAAGACTGAGACGTGTCAGTACCATTGAAAAAAAATCTTTGACATCAGTTGATAAAAGGCAGGGAGATGATGCCTAATACTTGTGCAACAGCAAAGATTCAAGTTTATTCTTTTTTTCCCTGTAGTGTAGATGAGATCTAAAAGGATCTGTGATAGACATGGGACACCTCATGCCTTCAACCCTTTGGACTATCCAGAGACAGTCTCGTCTCAGAAGTCCTGGTGGGAATGTCTTGTTGACATATTTCATTCCTTTCAGCACTTTGCAGAATAGGCCATTGATTTTTGAGCAGTGAGCAAGTGTGACTTGTCTCCTAAGGCTGCCTGAGCATCAGAAAATAACAAGCGTCGGTCTAGGAGGGTTACAGAGACGCCAGAAGGCCCTAGTGTTTATTAGTGTGGCTGGGGTCTTGATTTCTTTTGATACCTGAGATGTTTTTGTGGTGGTGGGTGGGGAGGGTGCCTCTCCTGCCTTGTGGGAAGTTCTTCTGAAGAGAGGGAAAACGAGGAAAGCGCGATCATTCAGCCCTGGGCAAGCCACAGCTATTGCGGGCCACAGAAACAGCCCTCGCTTCGCTTGTGAGCAGCAGAAGTGGTGCTGGGCTTATCAAATTATAGCTGGGTACAGCTCTTCAAAGGGATCCTTGCGGCACGTCACAGCAACACCCTGATCAGTCATGATTTATGAACTTCTTGCAGCTCCTCTGCCAGATGTGCCTGCCTTTTGTTTTCTGCAGGAGCTGGAAGCCTTCCACCCTGAAGCTGTCCCACGCAGAGGGAGCACGCAGAAGAGGTGGGCTCTTGGAAAGGGAAACTGGGCGTTTTGGAAATGGCAGAGCCCCTGGGCACTGCTCAGATGTGTCAGCAGCCTTTATTGAGCTGCATCTGCTCTTTTCAAGCTGCAGGTTTCACTGATGAGTAGACGGAAGTTGTGAAAGACAGTTGTGGCTGGGATTTGCCGGGGCTTGCAGGTGGTAGTAAAATTTTGGAGACCTGACAGCAAGTGATGTTCTCATTCAAAATCACAGAGAAATAACTATCATCGTTATGGGGATGTAATACCCTCAAGATCTGTTGAAGCTGGTGGAAAAGTTCCCATTGATGTCTTGGGGACAGAAATAGAATGGGAATTTGTGATTCCTGGCAATATTTCTTGGCTGGAAGGATCCACACATAATTAATTCTGCATTCATTTGAAACCCTAGTGGAGGAATCCAGTCCACCTGCCTAAGGCGTGCTGGGGACTAATCCTCCCAAGGTGGATGAAAATTTCTCCTCATAGTCGATGAAGACAGTTACCTCTCTCAGGTGGGCAGACCCTCTCATCTTAGACTTCGGAAGTGCTTTCCTCTCTCTCCACAGCACATGTACAGGCACTTGCTTTGGGAAGCCTAATTCACTTGGCACCTCAAATTTACAGTTGTTAAGGTAACTAGAATCCATTCCCTTCCCCCCAAGATTTACCCCATTCCTCCTATTTTGGGTCTACTGGGATTCCAGTGACTTCAGTTAAGTTTTATAATCACAGCGTGGAAGCGACTCTGACAAAACATATCCTAGAGCAGTGCTACAGGAGTTAGAAATCAGAGGCAATAGAGCCATGGCGAAAAAGTCATAGGAAGCAATCTGACCCTGAAAGGAGAATTACATATGTGACTTTCTAACCTTCGGGATCTCTTGATTCTGTTAATTTGTAGTGGTTTGCTGAAAAGGTAGTATAAATAGAAGAAAAATGTATATGGGAGTGTACGCTGGAAAAGGCATAGCCTGAGGACCATGTAGTGCAGGAAGGGACATGCTTTTTTATGCATATTTAATACCCCTCAATGGAAATCAGCAGCGAGGGGTGGAGAACCTACCTTCCCCTTTGTGTTCCCAGGCTGCACACCGATCAGATGCTGTCATCACAGATCACACTCCTGTTAAGGCCAATGCCACCTCCAGGCACAAGCCCAGGAGGTCTAGGGTCCCCAGCCTCTGTGGGAGAGGCAATGCAGACCTAACAGCACATGCATTTGGGTAGTTTAAGAGGACTCAGTCAAAAAGCATGAAAAATAACTGGTTTTAGACAACAGTGAACACTGCCATACAGCATGATAAAGTAAATGGGAAAAAATTAGTTTGGAGTCAGCCCAGTTCCTATCAGCCAGCTGTTGATTCTGTTTGAAATACAATTTCTCGGACAGCTAGCGCATAGAGGAGACTCGCCTGGGACTTCCCACCTTAGTATGCCAGGCTTTCCTTTATACAAAGAATCAGATCTGGAGAGAAAATGGTAACCAGAAACGTAATCCTTCAGGAACAGCAAGTCTCACCTGGTTCACACCCCAGTCTCTTTAGATGCAGACAATGGTAAAGTGACCTGATTCTGGAAACTTGTCATCAGGAAACAGAAAGGTGACAATATCCACAAGCCCATCAAGATTAATCATTGCTAAAGGCTGAAGAATTTGCAAGATCTGTAAGGGAAAGGATTGTTAGTTGGATGCTGCTGACTTGGGTCGCTTTCTTTGGCCAAAACAAACTCACCTATCAAGGTTAATATATTGTTTATTACATTTTAAGTATTTTAGATGCAGTCAAATCTGTGGGTTAAAGAGCTTTTGGTAAGGCTAGCTCTACTGTCTTCTGTCCTCGTGACTATTCAATGTTGGATTTTTCTTTTGGGGACTCATAGCACTACTTAACTTCTGGTAAAAGCAACAGAAATGACCTCCTTTCCTATAAGTATTTGAGGGCAGAATTCTGACATGCACTGAGTGCATGTGTAACTCATGGGAAAATTCAGGCACCAAACCGGTGCTTTGCAGTTCCCAGGCCTCGGCTCCACGGAAATGGATGTGGTAGCCCCCAAATGACATACCATGTCTGATCTCTGGCTGCCCTAAGGAGTGGGATGGCCTGTTGACAATGCTACGTTGTGCCCTCCTATCACATGAGCATGGGGCTTTGTGAAAATGTTAGCTAGAGACTGTGGGAACAAGGACTTGAGGACTCAGGTTAGGCCTCTGAGACAGAATCATAGAATCGTTTGGGTTTGAGGAGATCTTCAAGATCGAGTCCAACCTTTAACCTAACTCTGTCAGTTGCACCACTAAACCATGTCCCTAAGCTCCACATCTATACGTCTTTTAAATATCTCCAGGGATGGTGCCTCAACCATTTCCCTGGGCAGCCTGTTGCAGTGGTTTACAACTCTGTCAGCAAAGAATTTTTTGGTGATATCCAATCTAAACCTCTCCGGCGCAACTTGAGGCCATTGCCTCTTGTCCTATTGCCTGTTACTTGGGAAAAGAGAGAAACACCCACCTCGCTACAGCCTCCTTTCAGGTAGTTATAGAGAGTGGTAAGGTCTCCCCTCAGCCTCCTCTTCCTTTCTCTGAACAACCCCAGTTCCCTCAGCCGCTCCTCATAAGACTTGTGCTCTAGGCCCCTCACCAGCTTCATTGCCCTTCTCTGGACACTCTTCAGCACCTCAAGTCCTTCTTGTAGTTAGGGGCCCAAAACTGGACACAGTACTCCAGGAGCCGCCTCACCAGAGCTGAGTACAGGGGCACGATCACCTCCCTACTCCTGCTGGCCACACTCTTCCTGATACAAACCAGGATGCCGTTGGCCTTCTTGGCCACCTGGGCACACTGCCGGCTCATGTTCTTCTGTCTGTTGACCAACACCCCCAGGTCCTTTACCACCGGGCATCTTCCCAGTCACTCTTCCCCAAGCCTGTGGTGTAGCATGGGGTTGTTGTGACCCAAGTGCAGGACCCAGCACTGAGTGCTATTGAACCTCCTACAGCTGGCCTTGGCCCATTGATTCAGCCTGTTCAGATCCCTCTGCAGAGCCTTCCTACCCTTGAGCAGATCAACACTGATGCCCAATTTGGTGTCATCTGCAAACTTACTGAGGGAGCACTCAATCCCTTCATCCAGATTGTTGATAAAGATGTTAAACAGAACTGGCCCCAATGCTGAGCCCTGGGGGATACCACTCCTGACTGGCCGCCAACTGGATTTAACTCCAATCACCACAACTCTTTGGGTGTGGCCATCCAGCCAGTTTTTTAACCAGCGAAGTGTACACACATCCAAGCCTTGAGTAGCTAGTTTCTCCAGGAGGATGCTGTGGGAAACTGTGTCAAAGGATTTGCTAAAGTCTAGGTAGACAACATCCACAGCCTTTCTTTCATCCACTAAGTGGGTCACCTTGTCATAGAAGGAGGTCAGCTTAGTCAAGGAGGTCCTGCCTTTCATAACCCGATGCTGACTGGGCCTGATCACTTGGCTGTCCTGTGCGTGCCACATGGTGGCACTCAAGGTGATCTGCTCCATAACCTTTCCCAGCACCAAGGTCAGACTGACAGGCCTGTAGTTCCCAAGATCCTCCTTCTGGCTCTTCTTGTAGAAGTGTGTCACATTAGCTAACTTTCAGTCAGCTGGGACCTCCCTGGTTTGCCAGGAATGCTGATAAATGATGGAAAGTGGCTTGGTGAGCACATCTGCCAGCCTCTATAGTGTCCTTTGGTGGATCCCATCCAGCCCCATAGACCTGTGCATGTCTATGCGGCGTAGCAGGTCACTGACCCTTTTCCCTTGGCTTTTGGGGGTTTCTTTCTTCTCCCCATCCATCTCTTCCTGCTTGGAGGCCTGGGTGTCTGGAGAACAACTTCCCTTACTGTTAGAGACTGAGGCAAAGAAGGCATTAAGTACTTTAGCCTTTTTCTCTTCCTTTGTCACAAATTTTCCCCCTGCAGCTAATAAAGGATGGAGATTCTCCTTTGCCCTCCTTTTGTTGATAAAGTATTTACAGAAGCTTTTTAATGTCTTTTACGGCAGAAGCCAGGGCTTCGGCTCTTCTAACTTTCTTGCTGCATAACCTCCTGATATCCTTGTAGTCCTCCAGAGTGGCCTGCTCCTTCTTCCAAAGGACATAAATGCTCCTTTTTTTCCTGAGCCAAAGCTCTCTGTTCAGCCAGGCTGGTCTTCTTCCTGCCAGCTCGTCTTTTGACACATGGGAACAGCCTGCTCCTACGTCTTTAAGACTTCTTCCTTGAAGAGTGTCCAGCCTTCCTGGACTCCTTTGCCCTACAATAAAAGGAAGATAATTCAGAAAAAGAGAAATATTTTTGAAAAATCTGAGCTCTGAAATACTAGCCCTAAGTGGGTTTCTTGCTCCCAGGTGTGAGACAAGCAGGAGCCAGTTGCAGCTTTCTTTCATTCCTTGGCCAAAACCTTAGAAACAGGGTGATGAAGATAAAAGTCTTAAAGGTATACTTTCAATGCAGTTCCCTTTCTTGCTTTATGAAAGTCTATTTCTGGACACCAAGAGGCCAGACTGGTGTCACACGTTGGGATGAGTCCGCCCCTGTGTCCCCAAACACCTGAGATCCCAAGCAAAGGTGACATGGATCCAGAGATTTACACAGAAAGGGAATTTCACCTCTGATCCTGGAGCAGAATGAAAGAGCGGCTTAGGTCTGGGCTGACAATGATTCCTCCGGCCAAAACAGGATATAAACAGCAGCATTCACAATGTAGAAAGTAGTGCATGATGATGAGGGGCTCAGAGGACCAGTTTGTGTTTGGAGAGAGGTTTATTATTCTATCTCATCTGAGACTACAAGATCCTTCACTGAGCATCTGTTTGTGCATGTGTGTCTATAGTCAGTTTTTGGCCCCAGGTGAGAACAAGTACAGTTAATGCCAAAATATAAATGCACACACACACACACAGAGGGAAACCCGCTGATGTGAGCTCTGGCTGTCTGTCTCAATGATTGCTTTGGTGTCTGAAACACCGTCAGCAATAGCAGGGGCTTGAAAAGGAGCCAGAAGCCCTTCCCTGCAAGAATTGGCATACTTTGCTGGTCGTGCCAGCGGCAGAGGCAGAGGCCTTCACCAGCATTAGCAGCTGCTGCCAGACCCTTACCATCATGCTCCCACTCTTCCCACTGAGAGGGAAGGCAAACACCATGCAGCTTCCGCAAATTTAATACTAAATGACTCTTTTTCCTGGTCCAAGAGCTGTCAGAAGGGACTCAGGAGCTGATGGGCTGCGTGAAAGGTGCTCCTGTCCACTCAGCACAAAGCCACTTATCATGGCCAGGAGGTGGGAAGGGGGAGAGTTACTGCACAAACAGTCATTCAAGATTAATTGCTTTTCATCTCTCAAGCAGGAGCTGGCCTTTCAGCCCTAGGATACAATAAGGGCCTGTTCTGATTGTATCTTTTCAGGGGCCATGTATAGCCAGGGGTGTTTGGCAGGAGCAGGCTGAAGTTTTTGGGAGAAATGTATTGGGCTAGCAAGCGCTTCCATCCTCCTGGGGCTGGAAACTGTTATGATGCTAATGGCAGTGATTACTGCGTGTTTATAACCACCAACAGGGTGTTTGTGTCATTTTATTTCTCTTCTCCCTGGATTTTGTGTTGTGAGTCCGCTTTCACCCCCAGCTCCTGCTTTTCATGCTCTGTCACTGCTTGTTGTGCCCTGAGCTTGTTGATAAATCCCATATATTTGATAGCGAGATTCATGCGTCTGAAGTTCTGGTGTTGCCAGCTCTGGTGCCTTTCTTATGAATCATGCAACATTCAGTGATTCCTTCAAAGCTTCAGCAAAGGCGGGGCAAACAATTACATGAAAATCTCAACTTTCATTGAAATAATGTCTAGGTTTACTGAGAAAAATCTTGATAAAAGTAACCAAAAAGTGCCTAAAGGCACAAACATAAAAAGCTGATATTAACAAAATCCCAACTTTTGTTCTATTTACCTACTGTCATGGGCTTTTGAGCTTGATTCACTACTAGAGAACACCTGATGGCAAGGATGCTCTCACCATCCTGAGAGTACCTTCTGATCCAGACTGTACTGCAAGATCAGTGAAACACAGATCGTGAATTGCATTATAGTGATGATGACTCTGGACCACAGGACTAGGATGTCTACACGGGTCAGCAAGCCTAGAGCTGTGCCTCTGCGGGCACCTGTATCGTAGCCTTTGGAGTCACCATACATCCACTTCACACCAGTCCTCTTCCCACAAGCCAGAAGATGTAAGACCTTTAGTTCCAGTCCCAGCTGCCTCGTTCAGCATAATCTGCTGACCTGCCCCTGGGTTGCGCTGCGTTCCCCCAGTGTTAATGCGAAAATGCCAACCACAGAGCAATCAGGTCCCTACCTGCACCTCTGCCCCACCTTTCTGCAGAGGAAAGGGGAAAACTTGAACCTGGCACTGCCCCCACCCTGACGTTACATGTGATGCCAGTAGGTGATGCCAAGACATAGGGAATATCTTCCTTTACAGGGCTGCATTACGATTGCACTCTCCCAGAACAGTGCTTCATGTCCCTTACTTACTTCTAAGGCCGTTCAATGATAGGTCCAATTGCCTGCAAAAGAGTCAACACATAATGAAGTAATTTGAGGTTGTTTCTGACGTGAAGTATTTTCATTAGTTTTTGAAGTGATTTCAGATTCTAACTCCATTTTTCTGATTTACCCACACCTCCCCCTGAATTTGCACTGTGGGGGGACAAAAAACCATGCTGCAGTAACTTAATTCAAAGCATATTATAGTGAGTTGCCAGCGTAAAACCGTACTGACTAGTGGTTGAAGTCAGTGCTCATCCATATTGACCCAGAAGGCAAATATAGACCAAGGAAAAAAACAAGAAAAGAGTTCTCCTTATGGGACAATATATCTTTATATTGGCTAGAAATCTCAAGTCAATTCTTCTTATACCCCCAGAAGAGAAAAAAAGGAAAACAATAAAGAGAAACAAGCACATTTTTAAAGAAGTGAAAGATACACTTTTTAAGGCAACATAGTAATTTTTCTGATTTCAAAACCACTTGTCTCATTGATTTTTGATCCAAACCACATAAACGCTGCATAAAAATATAGCCTATCCCTACAGGGCATTTAAAAATATACACTCCTTAGCTCTTTGTCAATATGGCATGTGTCAGTGTGGAAGAAAAATAACAGAAATAATAAAAATGGTGAGGGGGGATTATCTGCATTAGTCCAGGAGGAGCTGTGGGATCCCACATCTGGGGATGGACCGTAGCCTCAGATAGATGCTAGACAAGTCAATGGGTTCTTTGCCCCCAGTTTCAGCGAGGCTTTCATTTGCTCTGCTCCTGTTCTGGGCCATCATATGAAGTCTGTTGCTAAAATTATGCTAATACACAAATGTTTTCCAGCTTGCAGGCTACAGCCTGGTAGTGAGACCAGAACCACTGAAGTTTAGGACGGAAAAGATGTGGCACTTTAGTTAGTTACTTGTTGTAACTAACACTCTTTGTCATACTGATCTCAGTCTCTTGCAGCTGGACTTCCCCTGCTGACCTAAGCTCAGGACATTTGTGGAGGGCTTCACGCAAACCCAGCTGAGATCAACAGCAGAATTCCTCATCCACAGCTTTAAATTGGGCCCAGCAAAAATTATGTCTTCTCATTTCAACTGATGTTGCTGTGTCACTGTGAATTCCTAAATAATTCCACCATTCCAATAGCAACACGTCAGTGTCTTTAGTGTTTGTCATCTTATCTTTTGCTTACCTCGCTTGATCTTTCCACCCTGACCTGGGGTCAATGGTGGTGTTCCTCTCTGTCTCCTGTGTTCTTGGGTGGAAAGCGGAATGCACTCCTGATGCAGATGGGCTAGATGAACAACTCGAGTGTGGCAGCCTCCTCTCCTCACAGAGCTTCATCTTTGCACACACAGCCAGGAATCCTTTGGGATCTGGAGTGTTGTATTCCTAAAAGCAATCTTACAGGAGGAAAAAAGAGCTCTTTGTCACTGAATGACTGCAAAGTGTTTCAAGGGGTTTCTTCTCTGCAGTCCTTGCAGGGCAGTGCAGGGGAGACAGACCCTGTACTGGTGAAAGCAGATGGATCAGATGACCCCTCCAGGTCCCTTGGAGCCCTGTTTCGTATGGATGCTAGAGTCCATCAACCTCAGGGTCATCTTTGATCTCCAGTGTGCTTTTGTTTTCAATTTTCTTTACATCGTAAAACTTTGCAGCACCCAACAGGCGGCTGACCTTGCTGTTTCGGGAGCACATCGAGTCATTTGTTTAGGGCATGTAGTTATACCAGATGGCTATATTTGAAATTCATTTATCACAATCATTTTGGGTGCACTGAAATTGCAAGCATGTGACAGCTTCTTGCCATCCTTGATACTGCTGTGTTGAAATTTCTCTGGAGTACCTTCCACAGAATTAAGTAATTGCCATTGACAGATCTGTGTTGTAAGTGTGTTCTCATGCATATTGTGGGATAATGGCTTTACTTTCTCTTACATCTTGTTGACTCCATATAGAGGTGCATAGGATATGCAGGTATTCCTCCTGCACTGGCTAAAGGAATTAATGTGCTCAGCTTCATTCTGCCTTTGAAAATCTGCCTTTGCATTGCTAGAAGCTCGAAACATGCCGCACCTCATAACTTCCCTGTATGTTCCTAAAATACAAATCCAAAATGGGTTTTGGATTATATGTTTTTCCCTTGGGCACTCTTAAATCATGTCAAAAAATGAAGGTAGGGGGAGAAGAGTGTTTTATAATTGACATTCTTTATTTTTTTTTCCTTGTGATAAAACCTTGATCCAAAACTCATTAGAGGCAATAAGAAAACACTCCTACTCATTCGGTGGGTGAGAGTCCAACAAATATGTCCAGAGGCCCTATGTGGAATCGTACCTTTCTGCTGACTCACTTCGGCTTTTTCCTTACGCTTTGGTGAAACGCCCGGCAATCCTTATCAGCTCCATCAAACCCTGCCGGGTGCTGCTGGCTGTAGCAGGGCTGTCAATCAAGCTGGCGACTGTCAGGGTGCATCCAGCGGAAGTGTTTATGAGGGAGCACACCTGGCGCTGGGTAGGTGTGTTTGTTCAAACAGTGCCGGGAAAGCTCGTCTCCTGACCCGAAGCCAAACGCCTCCCAGTTCAATGCGCCGACGTGCCGCAGCACCGAGACGTTCACTTTCGGCTCACCTCCTGCCGCAGGCCATCTGTGCCATGCCAAGTTTGCCTTCAGAGGCTGCCGGCATGAAGAATTGTGCTTATTTCTCTTTTCCTTTGAGGCTGAGCTTCCTTGGCATTTGCAAACACAAGACAGCCTCCCCAAGAACAGAGAGGAGGAGAAAGGTGGGGATTAGGAAGGAAGTGGTGACAAGAAGCGCTGGCAGGAATTTTTGTGCTGGCAACAACACAGGGAGATTTCCCCACCTTTCTCTGCTCCTCCACCATGGTCTTGGTGAACTGAGACAGTATCTTTGGATGAAAATGGGAGATGAAATTGGGGGGAAGACCGTTGCTCTCCTGATGTTCTTTTTGGACCGTGATTTTGCCCTCGGGAAATCTTTTTTAATGACTAAGTCAACAAAATCTTCTGATTCACGACACTGTTCCTTCAGGGGATCTGTCCTACTCTGCCTGACTCAAAAGCCTCCTCTGCAAAGCATGGAATAGAGGAGTGGATCTTCCATGGGATACAGACCTAAAGAGTGGTCAACAGAGCAGCAGCGATAAGAGAGCCTTATCTGTTATGCAAAAGGCTTTTTTCTGGCACTTCAGAGGCCTCAGCTGGGGAACAATATGACCAGGAACACAGAAGTGCTTCCCTAGAGAGCAAGGATGGCTCAACAGCCTCCCAGGTGGGGCAAGGTTTCAAAATCGCTCCAGGCTCACTTTCAGATCATTCTGTTAGTGCCTTCTCCAGGCTGTGGGACTCCTTCTGGTAACCTAGCAGAGTTGGTGACCTGAACCGCTCAAATCGTCTCAGTTTATTCTTGAGCTTACAGATGACAGCTGCTTAAAGAAGGACAACACATTGCTCACCCACAATAGAAGGTGGCTTCAGGGGCACGCATCCCATTTTTAGGGTGAGATTGTACATGAACAATAGGAAACTATTGCCCAATGAGCTCTGTGTTCATCTGTTTGTAAGACATGAGGTCACTGTGAACAACACATTTAAGATTGCTTAAATTTTCATGGAACTGTTTACTTTGGGAGGGGAACTGACAAATAGACAATGGACAGAATTCAAAGGAGGGAAATATTTCGAGGTGTAAGCTGTTCTCAGTCTGCCTGTGCAGGTTGTAGGCACAGCTGGGAACAGTGTGTTAAATCTTCCTCAGGCACGGGGAAAAAGACAAACTTAGAAGTAGTTATTGTTGAACACTCTGTACCAAATCAGGATTGGAGGTCCACGAAAATGTTTTTAGCTTATTGTAAACAGACTTATCAAGTTATCTGAAATTGGTGCAATTGGCCTTATTTGCAGAATTATGCGTTGGTAGTGAACAAATCCTTTGTGGAACAGATCCATTGTAACTGCCTCCCAAAAAATAATAGGGAGCCTGAAGGAAAGATACAACATTTTAATCCCCAACTGGAGAAGTCCAAGTGTCAAATCTCAGGACTGACACTGCAAATGGCTTAGAAAACAGCAGTTACTCAGGTCAAGGAGAACAAATAACCATGTCTGGAAATTGTCTTGGTGCCACTCATCTCAGTAGGAAATGCCACAAAAGTGATGATGAAACAGAGCAGATTGCAATTTCGCCCTGGGAGGCGGGGAGCCCACGGGAATAGGCTTAGACAACTTCACTAAAAACAACCAGACAACTTGTTTTTATTATATAGAATAATATATTACCTTGAAATTAACCTGTGTATTCACACTGGCCAGGTGGCTTACTGTAAGATTGAGAGGGTATGGAATCACAATGGAAAAAAATAAAAATCCATCTATAAATACAGGCATTCATCTCAGATAATTGATAGATCATATCGCGAAACGTCCAGCAGCTTTCTTGACAGCTTGTAGGTTTTCCTCAGCAGACACCATGGTGGTTTCATAGTTGCCTGTCTGATCACTCTTCAGCATTATCACTTCTAGTCCTTGCCAAGTTACACGGCTTTTCCTGTTTACACAAACAGGAAATCACTGCAGCAAAAAGGGCAGGTTGCAACAACTCATTAATTACTGTTGGGTTTTGCTCTACCCTCGCTAAGCAGCCTGAAACCGAAAGAAATGTTGGCGAGAGCACCCTCCGTATCCTTACACACGGAAAGGGATGCAGTTCACTGCCTCGCATGCTGGCATCAGGCTATGCTGTCATTCATCCATGTGGAGGCATGTTTTGTTTTACTCAGTGCTTGTAAAGGCAAATGCATCTCCTCTATTCTTTCTAATCGATGTGGAACTTTACGCAACGCGTGTATTGGTTGCTTCTCTGTCTGAACAGTGCCTGCAACTTCCCCAACATTATAGCAGATTCATTAGTTTGACTACCTAATTTTATACGGGGGCACAACATCATCATACGCGCTTCATAAAACAATTCAGAGCCCTGAATGCATTTTCTGGTCACTTGGATCTTTTGAAGTGCCACCCTGCTTGGGGAGATGGAGGCTGTTTGGCCTCTGACCTGCAAGGCTGCGGATGGTTTAAATTCAAGCGCAGTGTCTGCAGGTGGAGCTGGGATGGTTTAAGGAGCTCAGTCTGAGCCTGAGCATCCTGCAGTACTTGATCTCACAGGTTTGGGAGAGTCTTGTCCCAGCTGGTGTTGCAATGTGGGACTTGAAGCAGGGAGGCAACACAGCAGTAAACTTGTCACTGAAATGTTGATTGAGACCAAGAAAGAAGAAGTGAGGTTTCAGCATTGAGAAGAAAGATAGCAGAACAGACAAACCTTGAACATCAGATCATTTTGCAGCAGGATAGTGAGAGTAGCCCTTCTTCTCACTCAACCGCTCTGGTAACAAGGCAGTCAAGCATTAGGCTTCCAAGGATACCAGTATAAGCCTCCTATTGTAATTAGGCAGGGAAGGTCTTAAATAAAGGGGACACTTTCTGTAGGTCCTGTCCTAGCAAGTTCGTCCTGTTAAGCAGAGGGTGACAAGCGCACATCCTCGCAGCCTGGGGCAGGAGGTGTTAAAAGAGGGAGACTGAATCTTTTGGGTAGGTGCTGAGACATCTCCCATGCCAGCTGAGTGCTCAAGGCTGGTCCTTGCCCGCGGACCTGCCATGGGCAACAGTGGCCCCCTCCAGCAGCCTGCTGGCACCCATGGGCTGAGCTCCTGCCTCTCCCAGGCTCTCTGGAGAAACTGTCGTGAGAAAGGGCTTTTTTCTCGATGCTTTAAGGGTTTTCAACAAAAGAGCTTGAAAGGGAAAACTGACTGACAAGCGTTGCTTCCAAAGGAGGCTTGGCAGCGCCGTCTTCCCAGCCTTGCAGCCCATGCCACCCCACTGGCTTGAGACGTGGCCTCGGGCAAGGTCACCTCAGCTCTGAGGCAATGGTGAGCTGTGAATATTTTCCATGAGATGAAAAAAAATAAAAAAAGAAAAAAGTAAAGCCTTAATTTCAGAGACTGTTATCTCCTCTGGGAGGCTTTCCCACTCAGGGTGGGGTCCTGCAGCCCTCGAGCCTGGGAGCAGCTGGCATGTGGAGCTGGGGCATGCAGAGCTGGGGAGCCAGGGTGCTGCAAACACTGGTGGTTTGTCACCTGGGATTTTCTCCGAGGAGTTTCAGACATTGTGGTCCTGGAACTGCTTGGCCCCAGGTACTTTGTTCATAATCAAAAACCCTTTGTGACTGAGTCGTCTCCATCCCAGGGTGCCCCAGCCACTGTCCACACTCCGGGACTCCCATTATTTCAAGGACTTATTGTCCACAGCCTGGGACTCCCATTGTTTCCCATTATTTCCACAACTTCCTGGTGAATGCAATGGAGCTCAAACTGGCACTCGGAGAACACAAGGACAGGAGAGACCCCCTCACCCCTTCCTTCCCCAGACCCTCTGGGACACTGCATCACCTGTTTTTGGGATGAGAGCTATTTTCCTTGATCATCATCCTGTGCTGCTGTTGGCAGGAGCACCAGTCATCTCTGCTTAGCTGTGCTGACACACTGAAACCAGCTCCCTCTGCTCTGCCCTCTCTGGGGCTGTCTGTCCTCTCCTAGCTGGCAAAGCCCCCTGCTTCCACTGCCAGCCCATTAGCATCATAATAGGGGAAAAGAGGGAAACGCAGCTCTTCTAGTGGAAAACTGGAAGGAAGACCCCAGCAGCGAGCTGGGGGAAATGAGGCCATACTACACAAAGGGTCCTGAAGGCAATGGCAACTGGGGCATTTCTGTGGATTTGGCGTTAAAACAGAGCACGAGGTCACACTGGCAAAGCAGGGCTTGGACCTGCAGACCTAACTGAGGACAGGGCTCTTTTCCTCCATCCCAGGGCGGTGACAGGAGGTGTACAGCAAAGATTGCCACTTGCTATTCCTTGGATTGAGGAGCTCTCCTGTAGGCATCCTACCCCACATCCCTCAGTTGGGCCTTTTCTTGGTGTGGAGGCAGTAAGCCTGGGCAAACAGAGGCAGCCCTGTCTGTCAGACTGCAGCAATGACAGAACACTTGACAAGAAAATTGCATGCTTTAACAAGAGCAAGAGTGGCTTGTTTTATGCTGCTGAAGCAATCTCTCCTGGCAGAGTATGTCAGCTATCTCCAGCTGATAGATGCTGGCAATTAGCAGTGTTCGCAGGAGGGCAACATTCCCCTGGTCTTTGTTTGTATAACCTTTATACAGGGAGCAGGAGCACTGAGAGCCAAGGCTGTGCTTTCTAGTTTGAGCCAGCTCTTCCTCTCACGCTAGAGAAGCACAAGAAGAAAGTATATACATTGTCCAAGAGACCCACAGGAGCACACAGCTCCTCCTGCCTTTTGGAGGGACCGGCACTACTACGGCAGACTGCAGTGAAGTCCTCTCCTCTGGCTGTGAAGGGATGTGACATAGTGAGGATGAGAGTGGGACTGTCTCAGAGTTAGCTGCCCGAGCGTTAGGCACATCATCAGAGTTGTTCTTTCAGGACCCTACCAATGAGACGTGGCTTAAGAGACAGCCCTGTCCCAGGAAGGATACCCTTTAGCGTCTCAAATGGAGCTGGGCACAGATGGGTGGGCAACTTACCTGACTCCTTAGCTCACTGTAGATGCCTACGTGTAGACACCTAGACATAGGTGTGCTGAATCCCACTCTTGGCAAATAATCTCCCTTCAAAGTCAGCTGAGAAAGCGGGGCAGGTGCCTACAGAAGACAAACCGTCCACCCAGAGACTCTAATTTTTAGGGATGCCATGTTAAGTGAGATAAATCCTGGGGTGGCAGCTGGAGACTGGGCCCCGTCTTCTGCTCCTCCGTGCCCTGGGCTGTCGCTCAGGGGTTTGCAGTGTAGGGATGAAGGTCCCCACCTTTTTTTTCTCTCCAGTGAGATGCAGCTGGTGAGGACCATCCTCATCTGTTGGAGAAACAGAGTGGAGGGAAGATGGACAGGAGAGAAAGCAACTGAGAAGAAGCACAAACTTCTGCTGCCTCAAGGGGACATGAACCCCACCTCCAGAAGGGTCTGCAGCTCCTGCCCTGTCCCAGTTACCCCTGCACAGGGGGCTTCATGCCAGGGACAGCTCTACCACAGGGACAGGGTGATGTCAGCAAATGTGTTGCTCCAAGAAATTCCTAAATATGAGAGACATACAAGCAAGTCCTGAATACAACGGTTCGGTGGGCCATACTCCTTTTCTTGCCACTTTGAAGCACACCAGGTCACAAAATCTGGTATGTTACGGAGAAAGGTGCAGACACCTCACTTTCTTCTTTCTCCTCAAAGAAAAGCAAAATGTTGACAAGGAACCTATGTACCAAAGACCACGAGAGGTTAGGTCCCAGTGTGAGCTGGTGGAGTGTGGGAGTCAGAGACCATAAGAGAAATGCAGTTTTTCTGACCATGTGTGGAAGTTCTGCGATGAACATTTGTTTCTACACTCTGCGATTTCTACACTATTGGATTATTTCACACTAATGCTGCATTTCTACACCCTTCACGTCCTTCTCCTCCCAACAAGTCCCAATGACCCAAGACACTGTCGCATACTTTTGTGTTCCTGGGTGCACGATGAGGCTGATGGGACTGGACCCACTTCGTTGGCCTGTGTCTGGAGGAGCAGCAGGTAGACAAGAGATGGAGAGAGGGAAAAAACACTTGTCACATGTAATTTCTAAATTGGGGAGAAAACGCAGCATTTCTATACCTAGGTAAGTATAAATGTCCAAATAAATGTTTTTCTTTAACTTAAAACTAGAAGTGGATTTGTCTTTTAAACAGCAGAAGAATTTTTCAAACTTTTTGTTTTGGTCCTTGATTTCACCCACGAATAGAATGAAGAACTGAGAGACATTTCCCCCCCACCCCAAAATGTGACTGAAACACATAGAGAAAAGAGTGAAATTCATTTGAAATATCCTTGGGAGCCTTCTGATCATTTGGTAAAACAATTTGCAATGAAAAATGTGAATTCATATGGATTGAAAACCATATGAAATGCTTTGTTTGGAGTTGTGCTGGATCTAAGTTAAAAAAGTTTCCATTTTTGTGGAGTCAGTAGGAAAGGGGCAAAGGCCAGAGAAATAAAGAAGGAAGCAAAGCCAAAACGGAAACTTTCTATATCAGCAGGAACTTTTTTTTGGATTAAAATGAATTTTAATTGAAATGAAAAATAAAATTTCACAACTGCAATTTTGAAACAAGCTAAAGAGAATTTGAGAAAAATATGGTCAGGTTATAGAATCACAGAATCACAGAATGGTAGGGGTTGGAAGGGACATCTGTGGGTCATCTAGTCCAACCCCCCTGCTGAAGCAGGGTCACCTACAGCAGGCTGCACAGGACCTTGTCCAGGTGGGTCTTGAATATCTCCAGAGAAGGAGACTCCACCACCTCCCTGGGCAGCCTGTTCCAATGCTCCATCACCCTCAGAGTGAAGAAGTTCTTCCTCTTGTTCAGATGGAACTTCCTATGCTTCAGTTTGTGCCCATTGCCCCTTGTCCTGTCGCTGGGCACTACTAAAAAGAGTTTGGCCCCTTCCTCCTGACACCCACCCTTGAGATATTTATAAGCACATATTAGGCCCCCTGGCAGCCTTCTCTTCTTCAGGCTGAACAAGCCCAGCTCCCTCAGCCTCTCCTCGTAGGAGAGATGTTCTAGTCCCCTCACCATCCTTGTAGCCCTCCGCTGGACTCTCTCTAAACTTAAATAACATAATTTCAACAACTTGTCAAATGAGATCCTCAGCATCTGTACTGATGTCTTAGGAGATGACCTGTGTAAGACCAGTGTTAGGAGGCTCTGAAACACCTCATCTCCTGGCGATGCACTCCTGCCCCCTAGAATCATCACAGGCAATGAAGTGAGATATCTGGAGTTAAATGAACATAACTAAGACATAATGGATGTATTTAGAGCTTAGATAGAGCTGTTCTCAATTGTTTAGTTCTAGTGAGAAAATTCTAAGCATGTTTGTGGCCGTTTGAAAGGGCAGACAATCTACTTTTCCTTTAAGTTTGGAAGGTGCCTAGCAAACTATTTTTCTTCATTTTCTTCTTCCTTAGCCTTTACCTTAGCATCATTATTTTGATAGCTTGCACTATCAGAAAAACTAACGTTGCGCAGACTTCCCTGCTAAGAGCCGTGGCTCTTTAGGAGCTTTCCAATAGACTGATTTTTGTCTTTGGAAAAAAAAAACCCATGAGGGATGTTCCTGTAGCTGCTGGAAGTAAGGCCAATCAATCTCATTTGGGGGAAGTGCTCTATATGCTGCATAGATCCAATTGCAAGCTAGCAATAGTTCATGGATTTCTACCATGGAACATATAGCCTCCATATCATAATGAAATAAACAAAATTATATGTGCTTAACATATCCCAAGGCAATCTCTTTACTCAGCAAATCTACATAAAGGGCCATTTTCCAGCTGGGCACTGTATGTAGATACCCTTTGGAAAATGGTTGCAAGGTTTTGGCTCCAAGTCTGGCTCAGTCCATATCCCACAGAAGGTCTGGCTTTGCTTTTGGAGCTGCGGAGAGGCTGAGGGAGGCGTTTCACATAAATTTGCCAGTGTGCACCTTGATTGGGCAAGGCTTACTGTGCATGCACTGCCAGCAGATTATTGGTGTGTGGGAAGAAGAAGAGGTTATTGCTAGGCAAAATGCAGGTGCATAGAGCTGCTTCTGCAGGCTACATATAACAGGCATCCAAGAAACAAAGGAAATACACCGTGGGCTGTAATTAGGCCCTGGTGGTTGATACTTCTTCCCCTTTTCTGAAGGTTCTCATGTTTTATCGAACTGTATTATCCCTTTAAGAGCAATCGCGCTCAGGGTCACTGGGTAGCAGGGCGAGGCCAAGCACAATATAATAAGTTGGGCTGCTAATTCGAAGCAGATTGCTCCAGCTCTGCAGCAGCACTGGTGCACATGGCAGGACATCACACTTCCAAACCCGACACAGGCTGCCTGACCCAGCCAGAATAAACTAGGTTCCACTCATACCTCAGAATAAACTTAAATAAGTTTAATAAATATAATATTTAAATGTATGTGGCTCTGTGTGTAAACCACTGTAACCAAATTGAAGCAAACTGGAGCTTGTGTTACAAGCGCTGTGGAAATATCAGCCTTTGGCTCTTTAATAGCCCACTGTTTGTACTACCAAGCAACATGCGCTCCAAATAAGAAGCCATAGCAGACCTCACCTCCTTCCGACGCCTACTGTATAATGGAGACCAGATGCAAAAAGATATCTTGACTGCAGTGAGTCAAAAAGGTGTTATGCATCCAAAAGGGGACAACATGATGGTACAGAGACCTGGTAATTCAAGGGACCACCACTTCCCTCTTTTGTCCTAGTTAATTAAATCAGTCTGTCTTCTCTGACTTGCATGAGAAGAGGATGAGACTAAAGCACTTTCAGGGAATTGTTTTAAGTCCTCAGAAGTCTATGATTGAATATGTTATGGTTTGGGGTGTTGGGTTTTTTTTTTCCATTTCTGTCAAAGATCTTTTTGACTGGAAGCTCCCCAATAATTTCCTGAGTTATATTTCATGATGACTTCAATGATTCTATCCAGGGGTAGATATTATACTGAAAATGAACAATAGCAGCTGCTTATGTTCAATTAGCGTTCAGGTTGGAGAAGTTATTCCCCCTGACAAGAGGGCAACAGAGGTTTCTCTCTCAGAGGAGAAGCAATCTGTCTGGCATATGCCAGAATACGTCATTCTTACTGGGAAACCAAAGGAGGATAGTCTGGATGAAAATGCTTGTCACTGGGCAAAAATAGATTAGAAATATTTACACAGAAAACAAGTAATAAAAATGGCTTGCACTCAAATTGGAGGGTGCACTAAGTAGCCTCCTGAGGTAACAGAATAGAGACAGTCATTTTAAATGCTGAGAGAACACCAAGATTAGATGGGCTTGGAAGAAAATGTTAAAATTTTATCTAGAGGACAGTGTTAGAATTTGAAATTATTTTTACAAATTGGAGACAGACACTGAAAAAATAAGGGAGCAACTCAGGAAGGAGAAGACGTAGGCATAGGTAATTGTCCAAACAAATACAAGAGCAACTGGTTAGACAGCAAAGTATCTAGGGGCAGTAGTGAGACACAAGCTGATTAGAGTGAGAAACATCAGGCTGTCCTAAAGGCATGGAGGGTGTGGAGGTGTATATAAGCATGAAACATCCATGAAGGAATTCTGTTATTTTGTTTAATACTGGCAAAACCTCTCTTAGGGTACTGTGTCCAGTCCTGAGCCATCTTCAATGTTGCTAGAAAGGGAAAAGTTGTAGACTGCTTTTTATTCCTGACATCCAGCATGCGTAGAGTAAGATGTTATCTTGTTCATGATCATTTTTATTTGCTTTTCTGTGCTCTGTGTGAGCAGTGCGCTTTGTTTTTTATTCTCATGCACGTTTGGTTAGGAACACAAATTTATTTGGACAGGTGTGGTTGCAGATGTGTGTAGACTTTATATAAAAAGCTGTGCAAAGGCAGTTGCGTGAGATTGTGAATGAGCTGTGAGAGTTTGGACAAGTGAACAAGCAAGCACACTTATCACTAGAGTGCAGAGTAGCCAGTTGCACATTCCTAGCAGCAAATATGAAATAAAACCTGCTTTGGTTGCAGATTTAACAATGGGCCAAAACCACAGACTTTCAACTCTGCAATGCCTACCACCCAGGAGGCCAAAGAAACTTGGTACTCGTGTGCTGTAGCCTGATGTGTTGATCCACCTCCCCTTTTATGCACACACACCCTGTGTAGCCCCGGATCCTTGCCTTGCCTCTGTGTGTACCAGCAGTAGCCCCACTGGCATTAAGGTGGGAAGCGAAGGCACATGGCAGGAAAAGAAAATCAGACCCATCCTAAGGGCTTTCCTAAGCACTGAAATGTTTCAAGTGTGGAAATCCTATTGATTTCTGAGATATTTTAGAAAAATGCAACTTTGGATCTGTGGACAGAAATAGGGTGTGCTTAGAAATTATTCACAATGGATAATTGAGAACTTTCTTGCACCTACCACAGCATCCCCCTGACCACCAACAATATCATGCTAAGCTGAGTGGTGGGAGAAACAAAACATTTAGAAGGAGATAAACAGGCTATATTTGAGCACTGTATACTTGATAAATTAGCTGTGCATCCAGGCTGCCTTTCATCTCCGTAGGAAGGAAGGGCATTTCAGAGCGCTGTGATCTCCCAGCCAGGGAGACGGCTATCTCTGCAGTGCCAGAGGCAGCCAGTGCATTAGCCCCTGTGGCTATCAGTGCATTTAAACAAAATCTTCTCTCAATTAGCAATTTGCTATTTCCTCAGCATTGCCTGCAATTTGGAGATGTCAGTGGGTTGCTTCGAAGTGGGTTCATGCCCTTCGTGTTGCTGCTCATGACACACAGCTGTGATTTCCAACCACCAGTGCACGAGGGACCAGTTTTGCAAAAGTTACTTGAGCAGTGCATGCTTTTCTAATGGAAGGTCCCTCTCAACAAAGGCAAAACTGATACATAAAATGGAATCCCCCATATCACCACAAACTTATATTTCTTCAGACATCTGTCGATGTGTGATGGTCTGGATGTGGTCTCACTTTCACACAAAATGCCCTTCTCAGAGGACATAAGTGCTCAAAGCCATGTGTGAGATTTGAGAGGTTTATGTCTGTTCCCAAAGCATGAATTAGCATCGAGGTTGCAGAAATTAGGATTAATGTAGTGAAAACCTCACGTGTGTGGGATTAAGAGGTCAGGACATTAATGACACAAGATGATTTTACAAGATTCTCATCTTTTTGAGCATCTCAAGAGTCAGACAGCTTCTGTGCTATTTCTTTTGCCTTCAGATCTGAACCAAAAAGGCAAATTACTGACTAGCTTGCACAAACCCTGCACGGAGGCATTTTAACCTGGACTCGCTGAAAGCTAAGCAGTGGTTCAATCTAGTTTAATTCTTCTACAGCCAAGCCATGTGCTCAGGTCTTCCAGTCCAGCTGAGACATGATGTTGGAACTTCAGAAGCCAGGCTGAGGAGCTTTTAAATTCAGTAGCATCAGAAATCCCAGTTTGCTTAGAAGCAGAAATCCAAACTCAAAAGGCAAACTGCTATTGCAGGAGGAAGATATCCTGATCCAACAGGCAAAGCAAGACAGGGCAAGACAAGGAGAGGAAGATTTTTTTACACAGCAATATCTCTGAAAAAATCTATTTGTGGAATATCAAAGGGGATTCTTAAATGGAAGGTCAGAGTCTTGAGTTACATTTACTTCTTCCTCATAGACAAGACTCAAACTAAAGAAAACGTTTTTTAAGTAGATGTATTAAAAGTGCTTACCTCAATTTCACTGATGGACAATGGAATTTCATTTGATATTTATAGATGTCTCCTTGGGAAATGTTGGGGTTTTTTGCCGTAAAGGATACTCTTGTTAGAAGATCATTTGTGATCCAGTCCCAGTGAGATCTGGTCGTAATTGTATCTTGTTTAAGGGTGTAATGATAAACAGGTTATAGGAGAAGCAAACTAGGACCCTGTGGAATCTCTGCAATTTCATGCAGAGTGTTAAATGTGTATTATTATTGTTATTATTTTTTAAATAGCAATTAAGCCTTCCACGTAAGAGGAGAAATGTGCTATTAGACTTTTTCATTAACCTCTGGGATGCCCTTCACTTACTTTTTTTTCTGGTTTTCTCTAGTAGCAACTCAAAGAATGAAAGCACAGTCTTGATTCACGGCATGTACTTCCCCAGTTTTCCCTTGAGTGCCTTGGCACCATCTCGCAATTAGTGCTGCTTGGTTAATTGGTGTATCACCATTTTAGACTCCAAAGAACTTGAATTAAGCTTCATGAACTTGACTTCCAACGACAAGGGCTCTTAAAGGAGCAGCAGCAGCAGAGAAACAGCACTGATCAACAGCTTGAACAACTGAGATAGATAAAATGCTGTGTATGGGAAAGTCTCAGTGTTTCCTAAATCTAGGGAAAACAAGAGTTTGCAAACTTCACGAGAGGGTGGCCTTTGTTTGAGACAAGGACAAAAATAATGCACAATTACATGTTAAAACTGTCAAAATATTTATGTCTCATTTTTGACCCCGGTAAGCCTGGAATTGGGAAATACATTTTGGCTTGTGAACACACATTTTATGTACTGTGTAGAGCTAGGAGATGGCTGGAAGCGGACTCTTATCTGCTGCCTATTCCTGGCTGACCCTAATAACCAGAGATGGAAAATAGCCCTACACTGACTACTACTTAAGGGAGTACACAGGCAAACAGCAATTTTTTTTACCTAAAGAAGAAAAAAATCCTGCTTAAAACAAGGTTAATCTCAAGCATTATGCTTGAAAAAATAGAACCAAATGTCCAGGATACCTGTCAGCTCTTCTGCATCTATTACTAAGAATAGGCAAATTTCCTTAGGACAAAACAGAAGTGCTTCTCTGCTCCTCCCATCAGTGTCCAAAATCTGAGGTTACAGGATCAACACTTCAGCAAAGAATTAATGTTATTCTTAATATTAAGCATTTAACTTCTTCCATTTGCTTCTATCCATGAGAAAAAAGTCAGGTTTTCCTAGTGGAAGATCTCCTATTGGCCTAGTGACCAAGCTGAAGGACTTTGAATCTTTAATTTTTTCTTTGCTGCCACATGACCATCCTTGTCTCTGTCACTGTGCTTTGTGCTGGTCGGGACCCTAACCCTGGAATCATCACTGGGAAGTGACTGCTCTAAGCAGGCCAGCAAAAAGTGTGAAGGTCTTTGGTGGTTGCTGTGGTTTCTTCTCTCTGTTTTGCAGTGCTCAGCTCTTTGCTGGTGTTCAGTAAAAGACAAATACATCCTTTTAGTGTGGTTTTGTAGGGAAGTGTGAATTGTGTCTGCTGATATCTGCTTCTCGGTTTAGCCTTTCCAGTAACTGTTAAGCCTATTTCCACCAAATTCCATAGAGGGATGGGAGTCTCGAAGATAATTATGTTTCTACAGACTTCATGAAAATCAGCATGTGGGAAGGAAAGAGAAACCCAAAGTTGTGTCTCCTACTGTGGGAAAGCACAGAAGATTCAGTCTTTGCAGCTCTATTTGACAGCATCCAGCTAAAGAAACGGCTAACATCTACCACTGGCCAGGCTGCACGTGGGTAGGTCTGGTGCTGCTGTAGCATGACCTGCCTCTTGTCCTTGGGCGTATCTCAGGGGATATGAGACAGAGCCAGGGTGAGTGCATGTGAGGCAGAGAGACACAGAATAATTTCGTTGTGTTTTTGCCAGAAATCAGATTGAGATGCAGTGTAGTGTGAAAATAAAAATGGAATTAAATATTGGTTCTATTTAAGCTGACAGCAAGAATTTGAATCTGAATTTTGGCCACATTTTGTAATAAAGTGGCAAAAGAAGAAGTTTCTAAGACTGAATATTTGTGGGGGCAACCCTTGCCACAGATAACACGCCAGTCATCTGGTGGGTGATTCAAAATAGTCTCTCTTTGGGAAATACTCTTTGTGCATGCAAAGTTTGGGGTTTTCTTTGTTTTCCTGAGACTCCATTGCCCTCACAGATCTAATCATTTGTCCTAAACTCCTTGTTTTGCCTCAGATGACTGAAGAAGCCACTTCTCAGTTTGGACCTGAAGGTGGGATGGGTTCACCCAGCAATTGCTGCTGTGTGTTTGGTGGGACACAGGTCCCTATGCTGCCCTCAACAGGGGAAACAGCCACTTGCCTTGGATACTCATCTTTGGGTTCCTGAATCTCTCTCTGGGGGTACCCATCCCTGCCTACGAGGGAAACCCTAATTTTGGGCATGATTCCTCACTTTTAGACAGTTGTAATGTGGGTGTCTTGTTGACCTGGGTGCCTGCTGGAAAGCCGCATTCTTATAGAAAATGCTTGAGGAATCTCCACAGGCAGGGTTTTAAGGAGGCAAGTAGAGAGTAGCAACCTTCACCTGACTTTTTTTGAGGTTCACCATCAGTATTTACAAAGCAGTAAATGTCAGTACCATTCTGCGTTATGCACAGGCAAGAGAGCAAACTTTCTTGGTTTTGGAAATGTGAGACACACTGAGATGTTTAAAAAGAAGTTTTCAAATGAGCTTAGCCTTTTCTAGCATTTAGAAGCAACCATCAGCTATTAGCTGTCCCTCCAACTTTTAATGCCTATGACCACATACTTGAAGGTATTTCTGGAGTGCCCAGAACTATTTCAGCGAAAGTGGTAATTACAGAAACGATACTGCTTCCAGCCAGCAATTTCCCACAAGATGAGGGCACCAGACAGCCCCTAACCACAAGCAACAGAAATTTGAAAGAAAATAAAGGGTTTATTTAAAAAAGAAAAAGATCATAACTTTATAATAACGTTATTATTCAAAGAAAAATACTTCCTTATGAATTTGAAAAACCACTTTAGGCTTCAGGTTTTTTTTCCATGCCCCAATTGCAATTAATTCCAAACCATAAAATAGATCATACAATAACGTTAACTGGATGCGGGTATTGTTGGTTCCCCAAAGGCTCTCATTTCGCTCTGGTCTACTAACTGGTTTTGAGGATTGCACCCTGCAGACTTTGAAGGTGTGTGAGAGAAAATAGACTAAAATGCTGCCTTCTGACTTTTCTTCTTCTTGAAAAAGAAACTCTTGGGTGACACATCACTACTTGTATTCATTATTTCAACTGAGAAGAAGAGATTGTGGTCCATTTCTTTTCTTTTGGTTCCTCACAAATTTTTATACATTTGTTTCAAATTTAAAAGATGTTGAAGAGTTGACTGGTTTTGTTGATACTATTTTTGACTATTCTACTCATTACATTTGTGCAAAATGCTATTGTTTTGTGTGTGTAGTGAAAAGCCACCCTTATGCTGCAGACTGTCCCAGAGTCTTTCTCTGCAGCGATGAACTTGTCCTTTTTGTCCAGAAGAGTGAAATGACAGCCTTGTTTCAAACAAATTGAGTTTAAAGCTGCCAAAACCATTTCATGGCCGGTATTTTTAGTTTTCCACTGCAAAGAAGTTGCCTGTTTTTGAGAAAGTCTAAGCAATGAGGATAGGCCTATGGATGAATGACTGATAAAGACAGCATTTCCTGGTGGTCTGACCTAGGTGGAAGAGCGAAGAAATTAAGAGCCAAGATCTGTCTGGTATTTAGCTCTAAAGGAAAGGTCATCATGGAGGTCAGTATTCTTATTCCATTTCACTAAGAAAATACAAAATAATTACAATTTTCCCTACTATATTTGGTACCTATGAAACTCTTTGTGCTATTGCTGCTGCCAGACTTTATTTATATAGGGAGCTAATGCAGATCTGAGGAAGAGGCAGAGAAGAGTGTCTGAACTATTGCGTTTGGTGTAGGGAGCCACAAAGGATTTGTTCCATCATTAGAGGATGGAAAGGCCTCCAAAGGCATAGAATCACAGAATCACAGAATGGTAGAGGTTGGAAGGGACCTCTGTGTGTCATCCAGTCCAACCGCCCCCTGCTGAAGCAGGGTCTCCTACAGCAGGCTGCACAGGACCTTGTTCAGGTGGGTCTTGAATATCTACAGAGAAGGAGACTCCACCACCTCCCTGGGCAGCCTGTTCCAATGCTCCGTCACCCTCAGAGTGAAGAAATTCTTCCTCATGTTCAGATGGAACTTCCTATGCTTCAGTTTGTGCCCATTGCCCCTTGTCCTGTCGCTGGGCACTACTAAAAAGAGTTTGGCCCCATCCTCCTGACACCCACCCTTCAGATATTTATAAGCACATATTAGGTCCCCTCGCAACCTTCTCTTCTTCAGGCTGAACAAGCCCAGCTCCCTCAGCCTCTCCTTGTAGGAGAGATGCTCCAGTGCCCTCATCATCCCCGTAGCCCTCCGCTGGACTCTCTCCAGCAGCTCCTCATCTTTCTTGAACTGGGGAGCCCAGAACTGGACACAGTACTCCAGATGGGGCCTCACTAGGGCAGTGTAGAGGTGAAGGAGAACCTCCCTTGTCCTGCTGGTCACACTCCTCTTGATGCATCCCAGGATCCCATTGGCCGTCTTGGCAACAAGGACACACTGCTGGCTCATGGTTAACCTGTCGTCCACCAGCACACCCAGGTCCCTCTCCGCACAGCTGCACTCCAGCAGGTCCGCCCCAAGCCTGTACTGATGCATGGGGTTGTTCCCCCCCAGGTGCAGGACCCCACACCCACCCATGTTGAACCTCATCAGGTTCCTCTCTGCCCAACTTTCCAGCCTGTCCAGGTCACGCTGAATGGCAGCACAGCCTTCTGGTGTATCTACCACACCTCCCAGTTTGGTGTCATCAGCAAACTT
>Ga0065711_1001631_pt1 | contig 55976 bp, 29 predicted proteins | sample Hoacrofraction12_FD_59098 | JGI IMG/M metagenome (GOLD analysis project Ga0065711, IMG submission 59098) | Hoatzin crop microbial communities from Cojedes, Venezuela - Epithelial fraction 12 v2 (version 2) | ecosystem: Host-associated > Birds > Digestive system > Esophagus > Crop | place... | reverse complement strand
GCCGGCTGCCGTGCCCTCGGTCCGCGTCGCCGGCTGCCTGCGGGGCCCCTGCGCCGGCCGGAGGAGGGGGCAGCTGGGGCCCAGCTCCCAGCGCGGGGGGGGCGCTTCCCGCCCGGTGCTTGCCTTTCTCTTAGAGCGGCTCTGGCAAGGGTGGGTTTCCTGTTAGGCGGTGGCAGTGGTCCTTGCAGGTGCGCTGAACCTGTTGTCGTACGCAGCGCACTCTCCTCCTGGAGCAATAGCTCGTATTGCGTCTGATTGCTTGCTTCTGCTAGCCGGTGCGCCCTGGGGAGAGACCTGCTCCAAGCCCGGCTGAGGTTTGCAAGGGCTTGACTATTTACTTCTGGCTGAACTTTTGTAAAGGCCTGTCAGATACACCCGGACGTTACTGATCAGCGTAGACAGCAGCAAAAATGTGTTAAGATGTATTTTCCTACTGTAAGATACGTGGGTAAGACGTATTTTTAAGAAGTTGGGTGAACATAATATCGGCAGCCTCCTTATCCACAAGTTATCTCGTATTCATGTGGTAGGCTGGCTTTTTTATTCCACATTGTAAGTTATAGGGAAATTGTATTTGGAATTTCTTAATTTTATAGAATCATTAAGGTTGGAAAATACCTCTTAAGATCTAAATGCAGCCGTCAGCCCAGCACCACCATGCCTGCTAAACCATGTCCTGGAGTGCCACATCTACACATTTTTTGAACACTTCCAGGAACGGGGACTCCACCACTTCCCTGGGCAGCAGTTTCATTACGTTCTGTGCCATTTTGAAAAATTTAAAGTAACATGTGATAATGCTTTTCGGCATCTTTTTCAGAAAAAGTCCCTAGAGTCCATAAACTCTAGGCTTCAGCTGGTTATGAAAAGTGGTAAATATGTGCTAGGATACAAACAGACTCTGAAAATGATTCGGCAGGGCAAAGCCAAGCTGGTCATCCTAGCCAACAACTGTCCTGCTTTGAGGTAAGCAGATGTATGAAGAAACAATTCTTTTTAAAACTAAGAGAGGTTCTTTGTACAAATAGAGCCTGTACTTCATGTTTATTGCTACAGTGAATTATTAGTGCAAATACTTTGTCATACTTCAGAGCGCTGTGAAATAAAAGCGATGCTTTGTTTGGTGTATAACGATTTCAGGTCTGGATGCGTAGAAATGCTTCCCAACACATTCTAATTCTAGCTTTTCAATTCAAAGAGTTTGCACTAATGAAGATACTGTAAGCTTTTCACACTGGTAGCATTAATGAATAGTATAGTGGGGCTGAATTCCTCTGTTTTTTTGAAGCAGTATATTGGAAAATAATTGTACAGGTAGGAAAACTAGTAATTGACACTGATTTAAAATACTTGAAGCACAGAGAATTTGCTGTCCAGCTAAGTTATAAATCTGGGTTCCTGGCCAATGAAGTTGCTTTTTTTTTGAGAATGAAATCTTTACTGACTTCCTGACATTTTCCTTGTTGAATTTCTGGTCCTTTTTTGTCTTCATGGGATATTGACAGATTCGGAGACTGTAAATGCCGAAACCCAGAATTAGATACTTGAGAAATGGCAGAACTGTTAAGCGGGCAGCATGTTAGTGGGGATCCCAGAAGTGCTTGAGGAACAGTGTTGACCAGTAGAATCTCCCAGTGGAAGTCAGAAGAGAGTGGAATATGGATTGACTCTTTTTGTAAGAAAACTAATTTCTTTCACAGCTAGCAGCAGCCAGATCTCTGTTCAGCATCTGGCCGCTGGGTACCAGCATTTGTATGGGTCGTCATTTATGTAATTTGGCTTATCTCCTACAACCTTCTGGAAGTCCTGAATCCCATTCTTTCCCATAGACGTGAGCGTGTGTAGGAGCAACCTCAAAGATTTGCGCTCCAGAAGTGGGTTTGCCATTATGTACCCTCAGCGTACTTCTGGAAAAGGGTTCCTGAGCCACAAGACAGTAGTGAATACGGTAGTCATGTTGTCTGGCAAGGAACAGATGTGTTTTTTCTGGGTGGGAGGAAAACTGTAAGGTCTAAGTGACTGGAGTTGAAGCTGCTCTCGCTGTATTAGTCAGAATTGTTTGTCAGTACAGTAACACCTACTTCTTGAATTTCAGAAAATCAGAGATTGAGTACTACGCTATGCTTGCCAAGACTGGCGTCCATCATTACAGCGGCAACAACATTGAATTGGGCACAGCGTGTGGAAAATACTACAGAGTGTGCACACTGGCTATCATCGACCCAGGTACGTCTCTCTCCTAGGGTAGTGACCCAGTGGGTATGTGTCAGTGGTTCCTCCGTTCACCTGTGAGTAGCAGCACTGAGCGAGTAACGGGCTAATGACATACTGTGCTGTACTTTTCTGTCAGGTTTAACTCATAATTTTCCCTGACCCAAGATGCTGTTCTTTTGTGAGTCCTGGGTTCTTAGAACCTGGAATTACCACCGCTTATGTTTGCGCGTAGCTCCTATTACTGCTAAACCCTGTGAGCGAGCGTTTTGTCTACCTGTCGGTCTGTAGTGAGGTGTCAGTGGCTGGGAAGCAACTTCGTGGTACTTGTTTGTGAGCCCATCAGCTAGAGTGTGAGCTGGTGCAAGATGCTGTGTGCATCAACCTTGTTTGACTGTTCTTCAACAAAGGGTTGTGAGTTGTCCTGCTTCCCAGAATGATATTTAGAAAAATAACTTCTGTGCAGGTGGATACTATTCCAGGGTTGAAAACTATATTAAACATTTTAAAACTGTAAATCTGTGTGTGATTACTATGGCTTGGTAGCACTCTGTCCCAGAGAGTTGCTCAGGTTCCTCATACAGACTGCTAATTGGGTGACTTCTCATCCTCTTTCAGAAATCTTCTAAGAGAAGAATCAGTCTTTCATTCTGTTTGTTGACCAAAATGCATACACGTGGATTTAATGATTTTTGCAATCACTTTTGCTGAATGTTCTCCAAGTGACATTGACTAGAATTTGCTGTTTCTTAAGAAAACTTTATTTAGCTTGCTTGTATTCAAATACAAGCTGTAAATTTAAGTTTCGAAATGTTACTTGATTTTGGGCAGGGTGGCTAACTGTAAGCTAGGGAACTGCAAGTAAATCTTACTGTTATGTAATGTAATGCGAATATTCTCGCTGTCCTGATATTTTCGTGATCAGGGGAGGCTAGACATTCGCTATATTAAAACTATGCATTGTGTCCTCCAGGACTAGATTGTTGCTCTAGTACTGGCTTTGTAAATGCTAGTGACATGTACATAATTATCATAACAATACTGCGTATGGATTAGCAAAATACAGTTGAAAGCACTTTTTTTTTATCAAGCCATGAAAATTACTGGCTTTTTTCTGAACAGACTGTATAGCTTTTAAGTTGTTTTGTATTTGTAGAATCAGTGTGTTGTGGTTTTTTTTAACTTTTTGGCTTATTCCTGAAAACAGATCTTGCTGTGGGTCGTCTTGTAACAATATGTTTTCATTTTACAGGTGACTCTGACATCATTAGAAGCATGCCAGAACAAACCAGTGAGAAGTAAATGCTGTAAAGGTGTTATTTCTACAATAAAACTGGTTACAGATCCATTTTAAGAAAAATTTGTATTATACCTGTGCTGGTTTTAGGGAACAAACTATATAAATGAAGATTCATTACCACTGCTGTGTTTCCTGTTCTGTTAGAAATAACCTTCACAGGACCAGACTTGCCTGTTTCTTTCTCTAGAAGTTGTGGATCTTGAAAGGTAAGTGGAGTAAGACTTGATCGTGGCAAGTATGGTGCCAAATCCCAAGAGGCTAGGGCTTCCTTAGTTTTTGGTTTTTGGAGTGCTAGTGCAAAAACAAGTCATAATGCGAGATACAGTAACAGACTCCAAAGGGTTTACTTACACTAAAATTCACACTATTTTTACCAAGTCAATTACAAAGTACTAATGCAGGTTATCCCCTTTGTCTTTTTTTATTCCAGGAGAATATATGTGTCAAATAGGATAGCTGCTAGACTTGATGTGTAGCATCATACTTTCAGTAAGATACCAGTTAACTTCTGAAAGCTGATTTTAAATAAGTATTTAAAGTTTTTTGAAGATGTTACGTTAAGAGACAGATGAGTTGGTGTTCTCAAGTTACTATTGCTGAAGACATTGGTATCTTACGGATTTGTGCCTGTTTTGTGCGAGAACATGACTGCAGGGTGTTTCTTATTACTAGTGATTATTAACTGAGGTGCTGGTGCTTTGCTGACGTGCGGTAAAAGAAAGACCTAATGAAAATCAGGATGCACTGGTATCCTTGCAGAACTTGCATTCTGTTTGCCAAAGTATGCCAAAGCGCAGGGTACCTTTTCAAGCTTGCCGTTACGTCTCCATTCACGCTTACTGGCTTATCTGAGATCACTTCATCTAGTTCTGCTGCCACTGCTTCTGCTTCTGGTGTAGAATGGATGAGGTTGTGTATTTCCATTTGGAGATAGTAAAGAGGCAAACCAACATGTGTCAGTGCAAAGGAGGAAGTGCTGGTGCCTGCCTGTTAAACCACAGATTTGGATCAGTTCGAGATAGTTTAGGTACTCCTGTTAGTGTGAAACTAAAGCTAGCAGAAGAGTGCTGTTGCTGCCAGGGGGAAGGAGTAAAACTTCAAGGCACTTCAGTTAGCCAGAATGGCTGGAAGCAATCTGCTGTCTTCATTTGTATCTTAGTGTTTGACAAACAGGCGTGCAACTAGTTGTATTGCCCAAAGAATGGTTTCATAATTAAAATAGTTCCATTTAGGAAAGTTAGAGAATCACTGAATGCTGGCTGAGGAACAGTAGGGAGCAGTTACGTGGTCTGGATGTGGTAAGAGAAAAAGTACTTGAAACTTCAGTTAGTGATACCCTGATAATCCAGCAGACTTCCCACTTTGCTCATTTACTTTCATCACAGTTTCAACACAGATGTGTAAACTTTCATTCTTTCTTCCAACTGATTCAGTAGTGTACTCTTGGTTAAAGAATACATGAAACCTAATTGCTGTAAATGCTGTCCCACTTGTTCTGTTTTTATATATGTATGTATATATAGAAGTATATATATCTACACACATAGGGTGCTTAAAATATTGCGAAGAGTGAGTGGAAGAGGGAAATACAGAAAAACAAGCCAAATAATTTCGTACCCTAAAAGTACTTCAAAACATGGAGGTTTCATTTCAGAAAATAACAGCATTTTATTATTTTGCATAGCTTATTTCAGTTGTTTAGTTCTGCTTAATTAGAATTTTTGCTAGTTACTAAATTGTTTCTGTATATAAAACTTTCAATATTTCTTAATTTGCAATCAATGCAAGACAGAACACACAGTATATAGATGCAGGGATCCAAAATAATCTTTTCAACTTCAGACACCAGGATCTGTTATTTTACTTTGAACCAGTTTAAGAAAATAGCTCTGACAAGTTTGTATGTATAAATATACAGTGTAGTATACACTTTAAACTTTGATCAGTATTTTAGCCTGTTTTCCAAGTCTTCCATTCTCTTCGTCATTTCTTCTAGTAGACAAAAGTTAAGGAAAGAGAGCTACTGATTGCATGCGTTATTAGAAAATGTGTCTGCTGTCTGATTGCTGCGGTCCATAAACTTGCTCTTGTTTCTCCTCTTTGTTACTGTCTTTGACTCCCAGTAGTTTCTGATATAAAATACCCCTGTAATTTCTTATTCTTCTGTCATCAGCTGAGTTTAGAAACCTATGTGAAGCCCCATTCATTAACAGGCATACCTCAACATGGAGTTCAGGCTGCAGCTTACTAAGAAGGCTGGTGGTTCTGAAAACTGGCCATTCCCTTGTATTTTAGGGGGAAGCTAAATATTTATCCTAGTTATGCTGTGTAAACAGTGTTTCATCCTCTTGCTAGTAGGGAGAAAGAGTGGGACTCCCGCTTCTGGGGGGACTTGCCTGCCTGTACATCGGGTTTATGTTTGATAATTCCTCAACTCTGCCATACATCTGAGCTGCTTTCCATGCATCATGAATGTTTCTCAAGCATTTACAGAGGCAAAGCTCAAGCAGTAGAAACTGCATTCATCTACTGATAGAAAAAGTTAAGTGTAGTTGGCTACAAATCATCAACAGTTTGGATTGGTCCCTCTAAATTTATATTCTGTAACTGGAGCTAGTTTTGTAGCCAGTTCTCCTTCTGCCTCTAGATCCTGGGATGGGAACTGGCCAGCAGTCTTCGGCGGTTATCAACTACTATATCACTTGGTACCTGAGCTGCTCTTCAGATAAGGCAGAGAAATATTTGTAATGGAGAGGAAGCTGGATAGTTCTTGCTCTGTTCAAAGCAGTGGTTGCACAGTGAGTGCTTTGTGGAAGTGCGTGGCACTGTTCCTATCAAAATGTGTAGGTCTCTGGCTCAGTGTCAGCAACTTTTCCATCACCTTGAGTCCTTCTCGGACTCTAAAAATTGCAGGGTTGCCTGCTCACTTTGTAAAGCAAAAAAACACGTGTTGCTAAGCTCTGTTTTCTTTGATTCTAGGTAAGCTCGGCGTTCCTCACAGCACAGCTGCAGGAGATTACAGTAGAGAGGCTAAGGCTTCTGCTGAAGGGGGCGGGAGTGGTCTGCTTTCTTGTCAGCATCTAGGTTGGAACTGTGTGTGTCTGGATAACACTTTCATGGGTGTGGGAAATGACCTAGAGATTTTTCTCAGAAGTCATGTGGAGACTTTGGAGAAGTCTCTTCAGACAAGTATAAATGTTGATGAGCATTTGAAGCACCTAGCAATAATCTTATGCGATAGCTTTCTCCCCCTTTATGAAGTAATTCTACTTTGCATGGAAAAACTTAATCAAGTGATCAGAACACGATTCCTTGAGCTGCCTGCTGACAGATTCACTTGGGAAGGTGGAGAGAGTGAGGCTGGCTGTTGCAGTTACACAGAATAGCTGGAGGTGAAGTCTGAACTGGTAGGCAATATTTTGCATCGGGTTAACAGAGCCCTCCATGGTCTTGCCTGCTGCCACGACCGCCGAGGGCTCTGGCAGCCTGACTGTGGACACACAGTTACCTCCACAGAAGCCTTTCTTGTCTAGCAAGTACACAGTTAGGGGCTGTTGGTATCACTGCGCTCTTCTGTGCAGAAAAGAAGTGCCTGTTGATTTGCACACAGTCACAAAACTTATATAGAAGATGTGATGGCTTCTTACTGTTTATTTGATGAGGTAGAAGCAGCTTTCATGAAGAAAACAGGAATTTGCTGCATAAATACTGCATGATGCAAAATATTGCAGAAAGTTGTATTGCCAATTTGCTGCTGTTGTCCCCTGAGGCATCTGGTGGATGTTACAGATGGTGTAAAGGCTACTGTACTAACAGCTCCCTTGAAAAGACAGACTAACGTAGGGGGGAGCGGGGGGAAGCTACTGATCTGCACTTAACCAGTTTTTATCTGCGTATTTGTTTGTGCAAAATGGATCAGACCTCAGTCCTCTAAATTCCTCTTCATTTGGACTATTATTATAAATGACTCGCAGCATCTGGTGCTTCACCAAACAGTTCAGAAAGGAAACATCTCCTGTATTCTGACTCCTGTATTCATTAAATGCTATTTTGATACCATCTGAAGAAATAACCCAAAGCAAAGAGTGTTAGTCTTGAATTTGACTAGTGATTTCTTTGCTGTCCCTGAAGGTGTATACTGTTAGGGATTATTAAAAATTAAGATCCTTATTAATATTTTGGTCCCTCCTATGAAGGAGAGGCAGATTTCAAGTCTTAAAAGTCTTGCGTCTTGGAGATTAACATTATCTGTTAAGTAGTCTAGCTTTTCATTACAGTAGGTTGATTTGAGATACGGACTTGATGCATTATAATTACCATTTCTTTTAACCTGCCCTCCTTGTCTTACATGTAAGAAACAATATTCTGAAAGGATATGTCGCTGGGTGAGTTTTCTTACTTCACTGGTTGCATAGTTCTGGAATGTCACAAGGTTTTCACATTTGCACTGGTCTTTATCTTTTGAAGCTTTTGCTGAAAAACAAATAGTGAAGCACAGGCTAAATGCTGAATAAATCAAATGGGATGGGGGAGGAAATGATGAGGACTTATAAATGCAGAGCAGGTTTAATACAGCTTCCTGTTCGCAGAACAGGTCAACATCCAAAGGAATGCTCTGGGGCGAATTTTGTAAATACTGGAAAACAGTGCACAATGCATAGGCCTATATATTCAAAGAGTAGTCTGGATTATTCTAAACAAAGGTTACCTGTTGTTCTTGCTGAGTGAGTGTGACTGTCTTCAAAGAGATACTTGTGGTGTATTGCAAGATTGGGACAGGCAATGACATCTGTGATGGCTATTGTGGTTGATTCAGGTCCTGCAGGAAACCCCCCAAAAGTCTAAAAATCAAACCCACTTCACTTAATTACACAGTATTGTTTTCTACTCACATGCACAGAGTTCTCCTTAATTAGTGAGTAATCTCACTGATTGCAGTGAGGATCATTCATGGAGAGGACTAGGAATACAAAGATGTGAAGGAACCGAGCTGTTAGGCTGTATTTACTGTATACATGATTTAAGTTGTGGGTTGCAGAACTGAAAGGGAGTTTTGAAGGTTCCTGTGAGAAACAGAAGTGATTGAAAGCTGAACATGCTTTAAAATATCAAGCACAGTGTTGAAATACAAGTTTCCCCATGAAGTAATTCATTTGGATGGTGTAAGAAGCATGCAGCCGTGTGTGTTACAGTGAATCGCAAATTGTTTGTACAAAGCAGATCTGAATTGCAGAAAGGAGGGTGGTTTGGAGGGAGGTTGGAAGAGGGATGGGATAAACAGTTCTCCCATAGGTGAATTGTTAGGGTTCTCTATGGAAGGTGGCATGAAGAGGCAGCTTAGCAATGATCTGGGGAGACAGCAGGACACTTGAGTTAAAACAGCCAACCTGAAGGCAGTGGACCAGTGTTATGAAGCCTCCCGGGCGATGGATCCTGCTGGTGAGCTGACTCTCTCAAGGCTGGTGGAAAGAAATTGCCAAAGGAAATGAGATCACAAAAGGAGCAAATAAAAATGTTCACATTCTCTAGAAATGGCAATGTTTGTTACCAGTAACTCAGTGTTTGTCTCTCATAACATGCGAAGAATGCCTCGTACCTGTGCAGTTCAAAAGAGGTCCAGTGCTGATGGAAACTCCAGGACTCACCCTTCAACTCGGACTTACTGTCTTCCACAACCGGAAGCACTTTACTAATAGACTAATAGTAGTGAAGCAATCTGAGATGATAGCAATATACTTTGTATCCTTTAGTGAAAATTCCTGTGTTTTTCGCTGTCATCCATCAGTCCTTTGGGGTGAACTGAGTAAGAATAAAAACTGCTTGGAAAAGGAAGAAATTTCTTAACTCTCCTTCAGTTTTCTCCTTTATAATGGGAAACATTGGTCAGGGAGTTGGGAGTGTTTAAGTGAGAAGGGCGCAGTAGAGTTTTTGATGCGCTACAGTTATAAGCAAAAATACAAGTTTCTAATTCATAAAGCACAGCCTTTAAAATCTAGGAGTTTATTTCAGACTCCATCTTCTTAGCCAAAGGGTGTCTGGAGAGAAATGGAAACCTATTTTATATGTAGGTATAATCACCTCGAGTCGTTCTGTGCACTACCTCTTTCTTGCCACAAGAGGGTAATGCAGAGGCAGCTTTGGTTCCTTAACAATAGGTTCTTTTCTAGAAAATAAATGTTTTGCCTTCAGTTAACTGTGGAGCCCGTAATGGCGCAGATGAGCTGAAGAACATACATTTAACAGCTGCACAACTTGATCAACTATGCTGGGGGCGTGGATGGAGCATCTGGGCCTCCCTCCCTGTGAGTATACCCGGAGTTCCGTTGCTGGAAGCGAATGCATGAGGGTAAGAGGTGATGGTGCAGACTCTCCTGATAGGCCACAAAGGCGCAATAGGGAGGTGCAAGATGCTTCTGAGCCCCACAGGTTTGTTACAGCTGTTGGGATCTCTTGGTCTACTGAGTTTTAACAGATGCACAATAATACGCAGCTGTGCTAAGTTGCACTGGGAAGGAGGTGAGACCCTCTGGGTGGGGGCTGGAATGACTGAGCATGAGGAACAGAGAATGAACAGAGGTGAGTGGCTGAGTAGGAAGACCAGAGTTCAGTGGGCAGAACTACAATATTTATTGTATATCAAAAAGTCTGCGTGGGAACCAGCTGGTGGAAGGAACACATTATGAAGAAGAGTTCAGGGCAGAGAGGTGTGGGCTGAGATCACGAGGTAAGCAATGAGACAAACGGGTGAGGAGTCTAGCCGAAGAATGAACAACTGGGAACAAGGATGGTGAGATTTCCAGTGTAGGAGGGAAGAAACAGATGAACCTTGACTGTTTAACCCTAAGTAATGACGTGCTCTAGAAGTCATTTAAGAGCTGTAGGCTGAGGAGGCTATCTAGGAAGGGTGGAGGAACTGACCTGAAAAGTCTGAGCTGTAGGCACTGGGCTGGTATAAACAAGTAATTAGGATTCAGATGTAAGCATAGGAGAGAAGACTGATAGATAACCCTAGTAGAGGCGTGGCAGAAGGTCTTCAGTTTGGGATGGGAATTGGGCATTTCTGAAACTCATCTTCAGGCTTCAGAAACTGATTTGGGCACAAAGATTTCCTATCTCAGCACCTCTGTAATGCTGTGAATAATTGGAGAAGTAGCAATAGAGGCTGCTGACCCCATCTGAGTCCCTTGGTGAAGTCAGTGCAGTGAAGTCAGTGCAGTGAACGTAAATGCTCAAATTTGTTGGAGCACAATGCTAAAGTTGGGTGTTTGTTTTTAGTGTTCTCTTTTGTAACAAAATCTAAGTATTTTGTTAGAAAAAGCTTGTGGGAAAGTGTCTTCGGAAAAGTGCATCTTCAAAAGCAATGGCTGACTATTTGCAGCAGTGATATTGATCCACAATTTGGAAGAACAGAATGTTAACCAGCAGGCTGCTGAGTACTGTCATCTGATCAGGGCTGGGGTCTTGTGACAAAAATAGTATGTGACAATGTAATTAAAGGCTCCTGTAATGCACATGCTCAGAACAGGGGTGAAGAGGCAATCATAAGTGCATATTATGTATGATATTGCTGTAGCCTTGTTAGTGCTTCCAGTCAGATGAGAAATGAGCATTAACCAAGATAATGAATGAGAAGAAACTTACGACTGAATTCCTCTTGGTAAGAGGCAAAAGAGCAAACCACTTTTTTTTTTTCTTATTTTACTACTAGTCATCAAGAATAATTAATAGTAATCAGCAGCTATTCTATAAGGCTGATGCTTTCTTGCAGAATAAAAGGAAAAATCCTTACCCCAAAAAGAGATTCGGAGGGCTTCTGCTTTACTTGGAAGCATGCAGCCCATCCACAGCTGGGGCTGTGTATGAGAGGCTTTGTCAGCCCAGTCCATGAGGTTTAGAGGGTCTCCCACTACCCTCGCAGGCTGGAGCCTCAGAAGTCCTCAGCCAAGGACCAAGGCTGGAGTAAAAATAAAATTACTGCTTTTGCAAAAGAGGGAAAAAATTTAGGCTGTAAACCAAAACAGAGGAGAGAAAATTAAAAAGAACTTTCAGCTTGTGTAACAGGCCTGGGGGCAGGACTTCTGGTGGAGCGAGCTGATGAGCAACAGGTAGTCCTGGAGTGTCCAGAAAAACAAGGCTGGGTCAGTCCTCAGTTCACAGGTGTGAGGCATTGCCTGTTGCTGAGAGAGGAGGAGGCCAGAAGCTGAGAGGCACCAGCTCTGCCCAGTGACTAGAGGTGTAGTCTAGCAACTGCCACAAAGGGGCAGGATTTACTTATTTTTGATATGGTTAGTAATGTAGTTAAAAGACAGAAAATCACGGTTGCTAAACACCGCTGTGGGTACCCGAAGGATGCATTTCCATCACCGAGCTCTGGGGATTGCTAATGAGAGAGAATTATTGTTTTGGCTTTGGCGTCTCTCCAAGCTTTTAAGATGACATCCTGTCATCAGCAGATTATCTGCCTAATAAGAAGGTTAATTGAACAGACTTGGTTTCATGTTACAGTATTTTGTATTTCAGAAAGATGGAACTAGGACTTCTTAGGACTGAGAGAAGCACAGAGAATATACAATCTAGGAAGCATTCCCAGATTTTTCCTTAACATCTGTTAGGAGGAAATTCACTCCCTCTTGCTAGCCAATTTTACACAGTAACATTAAAGAAGAGAATAAAACCTGTTTGCATTTAGTCCCAAGAAAAACAACCAAATAAAAGCTGGTAAAAATTAAATCATCTTGCACAATTCTAGGGCTATGACTAATGTTATTCACAGTGACGTTTCTGAATTTTGCTTCAGGTACCAGTTTGAATGTACAAATAATAGAGTCCTGGGAATGTGTGAGTGGGAGTCCTCTCTCTGGCTCAACAGCTTTTGTTCCAGCTCCTGTTCCCCCTTCCCCTTGCAAAACTTCATCTGGGGATGTTTATATAGAGGCTGTTTGTGCCAGAGTGAGGAAGGATGCTCTCTGGAACAAACCTTCCACATTTGTGGAGCAGAACTTGAAGCTTATGCCTAACCGAGATCCACTCTTTGTAGCTGCGAATGTGTGTTCACTGAACTATATTTAGTCTTCTGTAAATAAGCACAATAGCTCTTGGTGTTTTGTTTTGCTGTGGTTTAGGTTTTTGCCACTGGTCTTAAGAGTAATTTTTTATTCTTATTAAGACATTACAAATCCCTGATTATTTTCCCACATTCCTAATGAAGTAGATCATGCTTCTTTGATGGGGTGGGGTTCGGTACATGGCTGACTTAACTGTACAGAAAAAAAGGGGAGGGAGCAATTGATTCTTCTGGGCACAGAATTGTACATTTTATGCAATTTTTATGAAAATAAAGGAAAGACAATTATTATATTCCTTTACCTGGTGATTGATTAAGGGTATATATTCCTCACATATTAAAGGGCAGAAAAATTATTGTGCGTGACGTATATCTTGCAGTGTCTGACACCAATGATCTATGGCACCAGTTGTCCTTTTAGGCCTGCAAAAAACATCTATAAGCATTCATTCCTATTCTGTCTCAGTGAAAGTAGAATACTGTTACCTTCACAGATTTGGACTCTTAGCTCTTCACTTATGTCCTCCATAGCTGTGAAATCCTCAGCATAGAAGAGATGTTTATATGATGGCTCAGAAGCAATTTCTAGCAGTTCTTCCTCAATTGCTTTTCCTATTCCAATGGCATAGATAATTATACCTAGGTTCAAAAGAAATTACACATAATTATTACATCAGCAGTTCTAAACCCTTGTTCTTCCATGAAAGGAAAATATGAGCATTAGTCATTTGAGAGAGAGAGAGACAGGGAGAGCACAAAAGCTTTATATGCTGTGTAACTTCAAAGTCGGTTTTGAACAGGCTTCATATGCTTTAGTTATTGAGAGATGTGTAGAAACTCCCAGCTTTGCTGTAATTTAACAGATAGTTTTTGAGTTAGAGAGATGGCAGTTGCCTGGCCAGTACTGACAGTAAATGAACCCAGAAAGAGTACTGCAAAACTCTTGCAAATCCAAAAGAATCACACGAGTCAGCCTCGCAGTTGTACTCAAAGGTCCTGTTTTGTGTGTGTCCGTGTACGTAGGGTGGGTGCAATAAAGCTAATTACTGGTTTGATGGGAAGACCTGTTATATGTTAGCAAATGGGGCAGAATCCTGAAAAGATGGCAGTAATTTTTTTAGAAAAATATAAATACTTAGTGTTTCACTGAAATCCTCAGAGCACACTGAGACTAGATTCTTGTGCTCTGAAGGACACTAGTGGGCTGGGAGGCACTGCAAAGGCACACAGATCTACAAGGGTAAGAACGGGGGAAAAGAAATGATTTGTGGGGCTAGAAGGGAAAGAGCCTAACAATAGGGATGCTCGGGACAGGCATTTCCCCAGCAGAGGTGCTAGGGAGAAAGTAAATGAGGATTTACAGTGTCCTCTGAAAGCATGGAAGAGGAAGTGGTTCACAACCCACTCACTGGACAGGTTTTAAACAAGTAATGAATACAAAACATAGTGATCTTTGATATCCCCCTTTTCAGCAGTTAATCGCGGATTTTTTTTTATTCTTGTGAACATATGATCTGATACAACATTTCTCTTTACATCAGTTCTGGTTTAGAAAGTGCCCACAACTAGTACTGATTTTGTGGTTCATAATACAGCTATTAGCTTCATAGCTCTTTTACAAGATTCAAGAGCGGAAGCTGCCTTCTCAGCTGGTTGGTTTCAGATAAAACTTAGGGTGAGGAGGTTTGCTATCTCTTTATTATCACAGGGTAATAACAGCTACACACTCACCGAATTGCAACTTTAACCTTTTTTGCTGAGGAATCCTGGGCCTGATAACATCATAAAATATGCATTTTTCCAACTCTAACATTTAACGTAAGCATCTCCTTACTTTTTGTCATGGATCTGCCTACCATTGCACTTTACTAAGGAAAGTAAAACGTTCACCAGAAGCTGATCCAATTTAATGAATGGACCAGTCATGCTGAGGTCTGTTGCTTTTTAAAGACTTGGAGATATCAGTGATAAAGCATTCAAGGCCAATTTCGTATTCAGCATTACTACATTGCCTATGCTGCAATTACACAGGGGATGGATTTGGCTTGTAGCATTACAAGTATCAGTGTAAGCAGTCCAGAACGGAGGTTTCATTCAGCGAGTAAGCAAGGTTGGCTTGTACTTCTTTCCTTCTTCAGTCCTGTAAATCCTCCATGTACTTTCCCAAGTTTGCACATAGACTTATAGAATCATAGAATCATTTAGGTTGGAGGAGACAGTGACGATCATCAAGTCCAGCCATTAACCTAACACTGTCAACTGTCAATTCCACCATTAAACCATGTCCCTAATATATAATCTTGTCCCTAATTAGTCCCTATTATATTAGTCCCTATATAAATCTTTCATTTTGTTTTTAATATTTTAAAACCCACTTTGTTTATATTTCATTGTACAAGCACCCTCGTTAGCGCATGCTCTTCTCACATCCTTGGATGTTTTAGTTGTTCTCCTTACAGAGAGGCATCAGTCCTGACCAGGGCTATGCTAATCATGAATCAAGTCATGACTGTTCTATCAAGTCAGTAAAACAAGAAAAAAGATCTTCTAAATCTAATTCTGAAAGATGCAGCATCTATTAAAGCCTGGCTATTTTCTCTGTCTTGTGAGCTATCAGCCACGGTTCTTAAAGTAGTTTCTCAGAAAACGTTTTGCAAAGAAAAAAGGTATCTTTTGATTTCTTGAAAAGTTTTGAAAATTTTCAGTTAATGCTGCTGAACAGCTGAAAAGTTTCTGGTGCAGATGTCCTACAGGATTTCTGCCCCAGACATATTTTATGTTATAAAATACAAGTTTTCAGTTACATTTCAGCATGAACTATCACCTGACAAGGCACACAGAAAATAGAACAACAGAAAACAGCTACAGCTATATCCTTTCAAAAGGAGGACCCATTTTCCTTCCAGAACATCGTTAGCACTATAAAATTGGTTGAAAATACAGAATATACATAAAAATATAACATAACCCATTATTACCAGAGTATTTCTCAGGAGGATAGATTTCTGTATTTTGAAGAGACAGGTTGGGGTTTTTTTTTATTGTTTTCTTAGAATTTTTAATGAAGTTTCCAGTGTTGCCAAATCTCTGTCAAATGCGCACCCTCAGTGGATAGGTTCAGGTTACTGCTTGGCATACCAGGTGGGCAGTGCCACCGCCTGCGGATGGCACAGAACCCCAGTGGTGAAACACTCATCGTGGGTCCCACTCTAGGGATGACATACATGCCTTGTAGCAAAGGCTCCTGTGAACACCAAAGATCTGATGTTCTGCTGCAGTGGTCACTGCAGTCGCCAGACTGCTACGGCAAATGCTCTCTTGATTACCACACACGGTAGCACATCCATACTATTACCACATCTTATTTCTAGCAATATTTGCCTTTTAGAATGAGTCAAAAACATTCCACTTACCATTTCGCTTTGCTCTAGCAGCCCATTCGGAGACTTCATCTTGGGCTCGTCCATCCGTAAACACGATGGAGATTCGAGGGACATTTGCTGAAAGTGGTCTTGCTCCTTCCGTTTCTGTGAAACTTCTCTCAAACATTTGCTTCAGAGCCAGTCCTGTCATGGAACCTCGCCCCATGTACTTCATTTGCGATACAGCTTTCTTCATGTCTTTGGCTGAGCTGAACTGCCTTAACGTAAACTCTGTGCGGACTTCAGTGGAATACTGAAGCAGACCAACTCGAGCAGCTTTGGGTGAAATCTCAAGTGAATCCAAGACTCCCGAGACAAATTGTTTTACAATTTCAAAATTATCCTCTCCGAGACTTTTGGATCCATCAATCACAAACACCAGGTCAACTGGGCCTTCAGTGCATGCTGTGAAATAAGCAGCAGAGTGTTCAGATCATGAAAAACTCCACAAAGCTGAAAAAGGGACCTAGATACCCAGGGACTGCATAAACTCAGAGATGACCCAAAGCACCTTGTTCCTGGCTCATCCAACTTCGCCAGCATGTCTAAAGACGGTGCGTACAGTCTATATCAAAAGTTAAGAGTGTGCCTATGACCACAAGTTTAACAAAAATACAATCACAGTGAATACTTACTGAGACATACTGCTTTGCAGAATACTACAACTCTTAAAAATACAGCAACAACCAGAAAATTTGAAGACTGACTGTGATTAAGTGGAGAGAACTGTATAACTGAGGAACATAGCTAGGATATAGAGACAGAGTTGCCATCGTTTTCTTCTAGGGATAGGCCAGTTTGCTAACTTTATGTTTGTGCAGATGACCAGTGCTGAAAGACATGGAAGATAATTATTTGAGCTGCATTTGTGTTGCAGAAGTAGGAAAAAGGTAAAGGTGATACAAAGAAATTAGTTGGTGAAGCCACACTTATATATAAGGTGAAAATCTAGGAGTTATATTTAGAGTGGCAGGGAACAGTGAGACAAAAGCCAAAGAGCTTGGGGAAGGCTGCATGAGAAGACAAGGGTTAGGTAGCCTGCCCTACAGCTTAGGATGAGGTTCAAGTTGGGACAAAATTCAGACAATTGATGTGTTTTTATAGCACAAACTTAAACCTCTAGTGGCAGAAAAACAGCTAAAAAACTATAGGTGAGAGACTAAATGCTAGAAATGTTCCCAGCATGGATCAGAATTGCTTATGTACCTTTCTTTGCTTGTAACTCTCTAAAAATCTTGTAATTAGAAGGCTTATGCGTTTCTGTAATTAACCTTTTCTGGTTTACCCATTAAAGCTGGGAGAGAATCCAGGATACTGATAAATTTGGAGTGTTCATACATTTTGGCAAGTGCACATGCAAAAATCAAAGCAGTTTGTAGGCACCCTGTATCCATTACAAGGTTAGGGAATTTAGGGACTGGAGAATGTCTTCAAAGCTGCGGACTGGCTCTGCCAGGTGTTTTTTTACTCTGGAAAGCAATTTACTCCAGCAGGCATAGACTAGTGAGCTTTGTGCAAGGGGCTGGTCGCAGAGATGCTCAGCTCCTATTTGATCAATGTAACTTTCAGGGAGAATTTGCTATACTAAGGAATGTAAGATTTGTATCTTAGTCTGGACCAAACGATCTTTGACCTCCACTCATCTCTGACGTCTGTAGAGTAAGAATGCTGTAAGCACAATACAAGAGAGAACTGTGCTGTGCAGCTATGTTCAGTAGTTTCTAAGTCTCAGATGAATACAGTGCAAAGCTTTGGGTATCTCCCTTAAAAACAAATTGGAGAGTCCTGAGTTTCACAGCAAGAACAATGAGATATTTACAAATGCCAGATAAAGAAAGCTTGAAGGAGCAGAATTTGTTTGCTTAAGGAAAGATGAATATGAAGCATGATAACACCCTTCCACGATGTAGAAGGGGATTATTTTAAACAAGACAATAAAGCAGTCGTTTTGTGTGACTAGAAAAGGTAGCAAATGGCTTCATCTGCTGTAAAGATAGTTGCTTGTTAGGCAAAAAAAAAAAAATTATAAAAGTATAGCATGAAAACAGACTACTGGGGACACTGAAATCATACTCTGTTATTAAAGAGTTTTTGAAACATTACTGAAACTTCTATCAGATATTATTGGAGATATATACATGCACGGTCTGATTCTGCCTCAAGCATATGCAGTGAACTAGATCACTTCTCAAAGCTGCTACAAGTGCTGTATGTCTCTGCCTTCTATCACAGAAACCAGCAATGCTATTTTTCCTGTGGTTTGTAAGATTTTGAGAAGTCTGTGTACTGTACAGGGTAACTGGAAAGGTCTGTAACACTTCTTACTATTTAAGCTGACCGCAGACTAGACTAACAGATCCTGAAGGTGACTGTCTGGAGGGCATTAAGTGAGGATTTGGGATCTTTAGATACCTCGGAGTGAAAGTTATCAGAGTAGATGTCCCACAAAAGAGAACTCCACATACGTTCTTGCCAAATTTATTTCTGCTTAGACTGCAGAAATTACTGAAGATGTCTGTTACCAAGTCAGTGTAGGAATAAGGAACTTTCAGCTTTAAAGCTTGGGCTTTTCTTCTTAGACAATAGCTCTATTTTACTGCTGTCCAAGAATTCCTTTCTGCAGCCATCTGAGGAAAAGTTGTGTCACACGTACTAAGGCGATGGAAATGCAATGAATATGAATATCAGAACTACCACAGTATCATTGCGTAAGTCAAGACAGGGCAGCAGTTCATGGTGAATGGTTTTAGTTAGGATAGAGATCAGCCACGAACATGTTACCATTCTTTTTGTAATAATAGTCTCCCCAACTAAGGCATTTATTTTTGCAGAACAAATGTTTTTACTGAGTTGCAGTAGAAGAGTTTCTCCTCCAAATATTAAGGGGTGATGAGATAAATGCACATCATACTCTAAGCATGTCATGTTAGAAGATAAGCAGATAGAATTAATGATACTTTAAAATGGAGTATATAAAGACAAAAGCTTAACAGTATATGAATCTGATTAAAGTTCACGCTCCTTGATAATAAGATTTCACTTTGGCTTTTTTCCTGATGTTTGGAAAGAATTATAATCATAGTTGATACTATACCAAAACAACTGCACCAATTTGTTATTTTTTTTGCTTACGAGAGCATCAAGTTAAATGTTCAAGACATTTTCCATCACACTCATATAGGCTCTGGGCTTTCAAATATTTTCTGTTTTGAAGTGAGGCGTTTTTTTGAAGAGAAGCATTTTTTGAAGTGAGGTCAAGTAATTTTAGAAATCAAAGAAACAAATGCTTTCTAATTAAAATGTACTTACTTCTGCACGTTTTCTGATCCTCTTTTAGTACATATCCCTCCTGGCATTTGCAGATGTATGAATCGTCATTATTAACACAAATATGTTCACAACCATGGGCAACTGATTTGCAGACATCTTTACCTAGGAAAAACTGGAATACTTATATGTATTCTATATAACATATTTATAAATTCAAAGACTCCAAATATGATATTGAACACGGTATGACAAAGCAGTATAACATCTTTGTTTATGTAGCAATGCCAGAGAAGAGTGGCTGACAGACATATTCAGTTACTTACTTCGACATGTTTTCCCGTCTTGTCGCAGGACAAAACCCTCATGGCACTGACAGCTGTATGAATTGTTATTATTAATGCACACATGTTCACAGCCATGGTCAATGGATTTACACAGGTCTTTATCTGAGAATTGTTAAGAGAATTTCCTTATTAGAACATTTCTCAAATGCAAAACTGACATGAACAAGCTTTGAGTAAAATCAAGTCTGTTATTTCTTTTATGACAGAAAAGGCATATTCCCCATAAAAGTTTCAGCTACTCACTCCTGCATGTTTTCCTGTCCCGCCTCAGTACAAATCCCTTGTGACACTGACACGTGTATGAATCGCCAGTTGGAACACAGACATGTTCACAACTATGGTTGACTGTTTTGCAGATATTTTTACCTTGGAATAATGAAAATTATATTTAGCACAGTTAGCTAGGTAAATAACTTGTAAAAATTATGGCAATAATCTTCCATGAAGGAGCTCACTTCCATGAAGTTGCTTCCATACTGAAGACACAAATAACACACTACTGTTGCATAATGTGTTTCATTAACAGATCAGGAAGTACAAGACAAAGATTAAACAACTCACTTCTACAAGTTTTCCCGTCTTCCCTCAGTATGAAGTCCTCACGACACTTGCAGATATAGGAATCATCAGTATTAACACAAACATGTTCACAGCCATGGTCAACTGAGTTGCAAACATCTTTATCTGAGAAGAGGGATGGAGTTCGTGAGGTGAGGTGAGGTTCGTTAGGGGGAGATAATGTCCTTTATTAATCAGCTCAAATAGTTGGAAATCACAAATAAACATACACATGTGCAAACACTCGCAGCTACAACACTTAAAAGCCTCAAATAAAAACCTACTCAGCTCAGGCTACTCACATCTGCATGTCTTTCCATCTTCCTTCAGTATGAATTTTTCACGACACTTGCAGATGTAGGAATCCTCAGTATTCACACAAACTTGTTCACAGCCATGGCTGACTGAATTGCAAACATCCTTGTCTGCCAACAGAAGAGTTAGTAGTCCACGTACATCAGCGCAGGCCTCGATTATATGTGTAACTCATCAAATTAAGTAAGTTATCATGCTACTTACTTCTGCAGGTTTTTCCATCTTCTCTCAGTAGGAACCCATCATGGCATTTGCAGATATAAGAATCATCCGTATTAACACAAACATGTTCACAGCCATGGTTGACTGATTTGCAAAGATCTTTATCTGAAAACAGATGACAGCTCTTGCTGGTTAATGCACTTCTACACAAGCATGAGCTGTAGATAAAAAGTATGCTGATAAATATCAGACTGCTTACTTTTGCATGTTTTTCCATCTTCTCTTAGCAGGAATCCATCCTGACACTTACAAACAAATGAATCACCAGTGTTAACACAATAATGTTCACAGCCGTGGTTGACTGATTTGCAAATATCCTTGCCTGGGAATAGTTAGATAATATTTAATGTGGTTTGCTAGTTAAACTTTTTTTATAAATACAAAGACTGGGGGGGTAATCCCATGAGCAACGAAAGATGGAAGCCTGCAAACTGAAAGCAAATCTCTGGCTAGTTAAATGACAGACACCTTAAGTTACATTGAGCATGAGTTCTTTACCATCTGAGCAGAAAGCACTGCATGGTTTCGGTGGTCTCCCATTGACAATAAATCACTTTAGGATTAATCTGACCAGATGAAGGAGGAGGACTTTAAGAGCAGCAAGAGTGAAAAGAGGGAATAATTTAGTAGAGTCATTTAGCACAAATTTGTGCTGGTAAAAACAAAACTAAGCAAAGTACCACAGGACATGAAGCAAAATAATTATTTAACATCCTTACATCAATGCCAAGTGTCTGCATAAACAAACCCCAGAAGAATAGGAACTACTCATTTAAAAGGATAAATAAAATCTGACTGGTTTTGCTGAAAATTGATGTATTTGCATGACTGCAATGTTAAAACCAGTTGGTTAAAACCTCTGCAAGAAGGACAGATGGGGAGCAAGTATAGAAGAAAGTGGAGCCATCTATCAGCATTCCCTGTTTCTTTTTCACTGCAGCACAACATAAAATATTCTCAGTTGCTAATGGAAAACTGCCTTCACGTAGAAAGTACAATAGTACTGACAGCCAAGTTCAGACTGACTCTTCAGCAAAATACCTAAGTTTAATGTGTAGGGAAGAAAAACTTCTATTTTCACAAGAACTTCAATATCTGAGCCAAATTACCTGGACGTCTCATGCTGCCAATACAAAAAGTCCAAAAACTACTACAGAGGACAATCTTCTAATTCACCAAGCATTACGTTCAAGACTTCGCAATCTAAACTAGATGCCATTATAGCAGATGAAGAAATTACCATGTAAGTAAAAATTAGCATCTGCTCATACACAGCTGTGTGCAACTGAGACACATTTGTTGTTTATAAAGAGAAACACATACAAACCAGCAGCAGACATGGATATTACTTCAAAAGGATAAATTTTATTTAGCTGAAAGCAAATATGAGCCAGAGTATTTTGGGATGGGTGAGTGAAATAATTTAAAAAAAATAATAAAAGAAATGAATTATAATTGTGTTATTTAAGGTTATTTTACTAGATACCCCCCAAAAATTCAGTCCCATAATCTAAAAAAGAATGTTAGAGGGGTTAAAAAAAGCAACCTCATTTAGAAATCGAAATAAAAAACAGCTATAAGATCTGAATACTGATTGAAAGAAATGAACATTTGCAGTATAACGAACATGAAAATATTAAGAACTTGAAAACGCCGAAATAATAAGATAAAGGACAAGGGGATGCATGCCCAACAAAATAAAGGATAGTATGAGTAACTTATTTAAAAACCATTTGGAACAAAAAGCATTCTAACTATGTATTATTAATTGATAGAAATGGTAAAATTGCCAATCTTAATGCCGAAATTGTAAAAATGTTTAGCATATTCAGCTCTGAACTTATGAAATAGGCTACCGATGATACTGCTGGAGTGAAGAGTTCCATCAGCTGAGGAGTAGGTGACATAGCACCTATTGAACACAGGCATTTTTAAATCAGTAACTCCAGATTACTTGCAGTAAAGAGCTGTAAAAGAGCTGGCTGAACAACACCGTGGATGCTTAGTGTTCTTTTTCAGTAACTCCTAGAACTCTGAGGAAGCCCCAAAACACCGAGCAGTTTCCATCCCCAGTGTATGCACACACACTGAAAAAACACTATTGTTCCAGTGTTTGAAAAGGATGAGTAATTCATTGTAAGCCTGTCAGCTTGACATTGATCTGCATTAAAATAATGGAATAGGTAATGTGGAACTAGATTCAGAGTGAAATCAAAGAAGGAGAATTAATATCAATCAATTTGGTATTATGGAAAAATAGACCACGGAAAATCTTTTTTAACTGATTATGAGGCTGGTTCATAAAGCTCATGCTGTTCATACAATGGAGCATTCAGTAAGGCAGCAGTCTTGGTATTTATTTTGATTACAAAAACACACTACAGAATCAACATTATATGGATTAACACTGGCTAGAGAAGTCTTCAGAATAAATTGTAAATGGAGGAACATCAAGTGGCTTGCTTTCTAAGAATTTGCCCTGCTCCTCTAGTAGTTAACATTTTTATGAACAACCCAAACAAAAATAGAAAATAATCATGACAAATCACTGGCAAATAAAAACAGAGCAGCTGCTGGTATAAGGAGTCATGAACCTTTTTGCAAGTCGGGTAACAGCAAATCACATGTATTTTAAAACAGTCAGAACTAAGTTTATACATTTAGAAACAAAGAAGGAAAGCGGTACTTACAGGATGTGGGACACCTGTGTGACCGAGAGTCTTAAACAGCTTACGATCATGGTAGATAACTAAGAACATGAGCGCTAGCAGAGTATTTTGGTCACAGATTAATGCTATCTTTGATCATAAAAAAAGACAGATTAAAAAAAAAGACAAAAGATAGGCAGATTCAAATAAGAACTAGGTGGGTTATAGTTCCTCTACCCTGGACCCTGCTGCGTCTCCTGTTAAAAGACTCTGTGTCGCTGTGGTGCCCCCACAGGGACGCTGATAAATAGCAGAGGTTTTAGGGGAGCACGAAGAGACTTATGAAGAGATTAGACAACATATAAAGAGCCTGAAGGAGTTTCATCTGCTTAACATTTACAGAAGAACATGCTAAGAGGTTAAGTTAAGGAAAAGGTTAAGTCATGATCTGCGTGAATATACACAGAATAACAGTGGCAATTAGAACTTCAACCCATGAAAGTAAAATGCAGCAACTCAACACAGTCTAGAAATAAAGTTCACATTTTAAAAGCTACATTCAAACCTTACAATTGGCTGATTTTCTGAAATGTATCTTTAGTTCAAACAATCATTAATTCATGGAAGTCTTATGATCTATAGAGAACAGTATTCCATTCTGACCACTATAAATCAGTGAATAATCTCCTAATAATAGGAAAATGAAATTTCTTATTTTATTCATAAGCTACTTACTTCGGCATGTTTTCCCATCTTGCCTCAGTACAAATCCATCACGGCATTCACAAGTGTATGAATCGTCATTATTAACACAAAGATGTTCGCAGCCATGACTGACTGATTTGCAGATGTCCTTATCTAGGAATAATTTAGATTTTATTTACAACAGTTTGATGAATGAGAACATTTCCAAAACTTTAAAGACTGAAAGTAATAAGCTTCTAGTAAATAAACAATTTATCCTCCTTTTTGTCAGACAAAATCCCTTAAAAGAAGACCTACCTCTAACTGAATACGTTCCTTCAGTAGACCTCTGAGTGCAAAAAATACAGTAACATAAAATAACTTACTTTTACATGTTTTCTCATCTTCCCTCAATAAAAAACCCTCATAGCACTGGCAAATATATGAACTATCAGTATTCACGCAAACATGCTCACAGCCATGGTCAACAGAATTGCAAACATCTTTATCTGGAAAAAAATAAGGTTGCTGGTATTTAAAACATGTCTATGAATGCACAGATTATACAGGAAATCTTCTATTAAAGATAACGATACTTACTTCTACATGTTTTTCCATCTTCCCTTAGTGCAAATCCCTCGTAACACTGGCAGATGTATGACTCATCAGCATTAACACAAACATGTTCACAGCCATGGTCAACTGAACTGCAAATGTCTTTATCTGAGAATAGTTGATGGTGTTTGGTTAAAGCTCATCTACAGCAAATGTATCATGCAGGGAGAAGTAACAGCTTTGATTAGGTCTACTGATATCATTGGAAGAAACTGGCAAAAATTTAGGCAGCAAACACTGCCAGCTCTTGATACCTGAAAAACTGTGGGTCTTTTTTGTCTCCAGTCATATCAGTTTGGCTATTAAAATACACTACTGCTGTCCACAGAGTCTCTTACAAGCTTCTGGCAGGTGTAGCAATACTATTGTATTATAACAGTAAATTACAAAAGTGGTATTTGTTAGAAAAATTCCACAAATCTACAAACTGTAGCTAAAAGTCTACCAGTAATTATCAGAATACTTACTTCTGCATGTTTTCCCATCTTCTCTCAGCAGGAAACCCTCAGGACACTTGCAAACATACGAGTCATCTTTGTTAACACAAATATGCTCACAGCCATGGCTGACTGATTTGCAGATGTCCCGTCCTGGGAATGATTGATATAAATACGGGTTTTGAATGAAAACAGATTTAAAAATGTAGATCTCAAAAGAATGTTTTTTTCCAGTAAGAAGTGACAGACCCCTTTCCTTCCTTGTCTGATGCAAATGCAAAAATGTTCACTAGATACCAGTCACTCACTTCTGCACGTCTTGCCATCTTCTCTCAATACGAATCCCTCACGACACTTGCAGATGTAGGAACTGTCAGCACTAACACAAATATGCTCACAGCCATGGTTGACCGATTTGCAGATATTTTTACCTGGGAGTAATTTAATAGAAAAAAAATAGTGTTAGTTAAGGTCAAGATGTTAAAAGTCTTACAATTCCCAGTTAGTGAATGTTCTTGTCCTTGCTAGTATACTGGACTCAATCCTGCAAGTCATTTATAGCACCTGCTGGAGCTTTTCATGTGTCATGGTCATATCTGGATCACTTTAGATTTTTTTTCTGTAAATGCTTTTTAACAGCAGATGTTGATGAGATCTGTGGATATTATTGGGATTACAGTTATAAAACGCTTCATGCCTGTGTGTTTTTCAGAGATTTATCATGATTATTCTTTGATCACTTACTGATCAAAACTATAAAACTGGAGAAAAAATTTCAATTAATTTTTTTTTATATCTGCCACTCATCATAACTGCATAATGCAGTCAAATATGTAATGCAATTATGAGATCTTTTTTGCAATCATCCTTATCCCATGCTGGACAAATAAATGAACTTTCCATTAATAATATTGCAAGCTTATTCATGCTGTATAAAACTTTAGAAACATTATATATTTTTGCCTTCATTTGAGAAGAAAATTACAGTTGTAAGGATATAACATATCCTATCAGGATGTAAGTTGGAGTAAAATAGTTTTGGATTCACAACAGTCCAATATCAGGGCTACTTTTTAAATGGCACAGACTTTCAGGGTGTCATTCAGGTGCCCAAAAGTATGCATCTAGTGCCACTTTAGACACTCTAGAGTATCCAAGATACTGACATACTGCTGGCAAATATGACCTCAAAGGGGAAACTGTGAACTTTTGGAATCTTCGAGCATTTAAAATGACACTGGATGGCAATGTTTAGGCAATCAAATCCTACCTTACAGATCTCTTCTACGTATGTAATACAAATCTAACTCTGAGTTGCTGAACAATAGCTTACGTTTACATGTTTTCCCATCATTACGAAGCCTGTATCCTTCGAAACACTGACAAGTGTATGATCTGTCACCATTTACACACAAATGTTCACAGCCATGATCACTCAGAGCACAATAGTCAACTCCTGTGGAAGCAATTGAAATTAGTAAAAAAAATTAACAGATAATCAATCAATTACTTTTCATCTAGTATTTCCATGGTATATAAGCAAGTAAATATAAATACATTGAACTGCTTAAGCAACAATCCAGTTTCTTATCTGATAATATAAATATAACTTCAATAAAATGTAAGGGCGCCTTGTGGTGTACTTTCCATTGGTTGCTTTAATCATACTTTCCTTTGTTTGACATAGCTCAGAGTCCATGTCTCAGTACTTACACATTGTATTTAGAAAATACAAAACACTCGAGCAATGATTTTATATAAGACAGTGGCCAAGACATCAAAGCTACCTTGTGAACTTTCTTCTTTAAATACGGTCTCTAGATGGCCTGATGTGAAGGTGGCAGTCCCCAGAACTCACTTGTGCACCTGACCCAGCTGCCATGGCCCCAAGCAGAAAACCTCTCAGGGACCTCAGTGGGCTTTGGCTTAGACTATTCAAGCATTTGCAAAAAATTGCAAATGACAAGTACTGTCAAATATGGCCCATTTTTCATCTCACGCTTCTTAAGTGTTTCTTCTTTGTAATACAAAAAGACATAGGACCCCCAGGATCCTGCAGGCAGCACTTGCTATTGTCCACTGGCTATACCACGGTGTCACTCATTTTTTTGTAATTAGTTGTCAGAGTAGAAATCTGTTTACCATTCTGGTGTTTCCACAGCCGTCAACATACTTGTGCCTGTGTATATGACACCAGTACTGTAATTCTCAAATGTCTTCCCATTAGGAGTGGTGTATGTTAAATGCTAATCCCTTCCATTCAACTGCTCATTCAAGAAATCCCACAGTGCCAAAACTCTTTTCACGATAGCCTAAAAATTGCCATGAGGTTTCAACAACTCATCTGGAGCTCAGGAACAGGACAAATCTCTTTCCTAAATACATATGAAGAGAAGGATATGCTGGCAAGAAGAGGAGCTATTCAGAAGGGTTCCGTTTCATTGCACAGAGGGATTCCAGAAGGCACAGCACTGTTTTAATGCTGCTGATAGGTCTCCAAGTATGGCCCGGAGGAAAATAACTCAAACAACAACCTCTTTTTACTAAAAAGGAAAAGGGATTTTCCATTTGCAAGCTGACAAAACTTGATAGTTTGGCTGTTTCTAAATTTCCAGTGGTTGTCTTAGATAAATGTCTAGATATATTGTTTCTAGCAGACCCTCTCACTGTTACATGTACACTAGTTCTGCTTTTGCATTACTGTCTGCCCCCTTCTAGAGAGCTGCAGTGACAGACAGAAGCGAAGCCTGTCAAGGTATTGGATGGGGCTAGAAAGGTTAGTATGGAGGCAAAGACGAGGGTAAAGACAAAGACAAAATGTCTTTGCTGATTTGCCTCACTTTTCCCTAGATCATTTTTGTGTCTGAGCACTTGCAGTCTGACTTCTGTTGAAACTGTGTTGCCTGAGGACAAGAAAACGAGCAAACTGGAGCAGCTACAACACTCAACAAGCTTGAAAAGCAATTTACCTCCAAAATCTGCAGAAAAAGAAGCCAAATCCCTCTCATCAAAGAGGATAGGTCCAGGAAAAGTGAACAGGCAAAACGCATTCACACACCTCTTCTCCTGGCCCTTTCTATGTATCATTTTTCCAGTAAAGGAGGCAATCTGGCTATTTGTGAAACTGATTCTCAAAGATCATTTGATTTATAAAGGGCGGAGAGCTGTCAGAATGACTTTTGTTCACTTATTAAGGGTTCCCATGCAAAATGGAAAGCTCAATGTGGGACTTCCCCTTCTCCTGCCCCAGGTAAGCCAATACACTTTGCCTGAGGGACACTGCTGTCAAGATGACCTGTCAGTCAGATGTTTTGTCATGTGACCAAAAAACTGTCCTCAACACTAGGGAATGAGCAGATCTTCCAAAGCTTTTCTGAATACGTGAGGATTTACATTCATCTTGGCAAGTATCCTTTCCTAAGCCCTTTTTCTGTCTGTGCTTTCAAATCGTTATTAAAGTATTACTGAAATGCAGACCGTGAGAATAAATTGAAGGTATGTCCTCTTCCCTGTACGGAAACAGAAACCTTTCCCAGGTGAGCGGAGATGAAGGAGGTTCTCACAAGACTTACGTGTGCAGGTTTTTAGGTCCTCATTGATGACAAATCCTTCAGAGCACTGACAGACATAGGAGTCATCAGTATTTAGGCACAGTTGCTCGCAGCCGTGATTGCTTTCAGCACAATGGTCCACTCCTATTGATTTGTGTTAATAATTGAAGAAATCACATTGGAGCCTTAGACACAGACACTACGACACTGTAGTTAGCACACAATGCCTTTGCAGAGCAAGGGGAAAAAAATCAGTACAGCTTTTTATTTATGAGGTATCCCCACCTGTTTGAGTAACCTGAGTTAATTAACAACACCTGAGTGAAATGAATACAACAACCCCACTTGGCAGATAACAAACTTCATGAAGTGCAGATCTCCCTTGCCAAAAATCACAACGGGAAACTAATGTAGAGCGAAGGGAGAAGCTTGAAGTCCTCGTCTGGTCTCACCTGCAGAATCATGCTATCTTTCTCTAAAAACCAAGACTCTGTCTTTTGTTCAGCATAAAATTTTCTCAGAGAGGAAGTATGAATATTGTTAACTCTTGAAATAAAAATGATGGCGTTCAGATTATTTCATAAACAGTAAATTCTTTTTCAACAGGATGAGAAATCACTAATTTAAAACTTCAACCTTCCAACAGGTTCAAGCAGTTAAAGCCTAGTGGGGGACAGATACAAATTATGAGTGTGAGAGTGTCTTACTATGTTCATTTTCTTTGATATTCCTATTCCAAGTAAGATGAAACGGAATATTTTCTTTAGTCTTGTATGCAACTGGTTGTGTGAAAGATGGAGGGTGGGGGAAGGGAGAGAGAGGTATGAATTTGGTTTAAAAATTGTATCTTATAGAATGGACAGCAAAGCAGTAGAGTGAGATACGTGCACTTGCAAATGTACTATGTAATCTGCTGACTCTGTAAGTATAGAAAAAGCATATTTTAGGAAAAAAGCTTTATACTGAACTTCCTCATAATATTTTATTGCCAATTTGTTAATGGCTATTTTTAGTTATAGAGGCCCAAATCACTTTAGCTTAACTTGATCAAAAGTAGTGGAGCTCCCTCAGACACAAACACAGTCTCGTATGTCTCTATTTGCAAATCATTTACAGATGTGAACAGGCATGTCTGCAGCTATTTGTTTACGTCAAAAAAACCCTGTATTTAATGCAAAATTACTTAGCTCTAAATATTGCTGTTTATTAGTTTATTTAACTAAGCAACGAGTTTGCATTAATTGGTCCAGGTTTACCATTATACATAGACAGAGATAACATTGGCTTGAAGAAGTCAAGCTGAGGTGTCAGTTTTCACTAGCTAAAGCAAGTTCCAGCTGGAACATTCTCATTTTTCCAAGAGTTTACATCATCATAAAGAGGCTTGTGTAACTTCTCAGAGCACATAAAAAATGTGGAAAAAAAAAAGAATACAAACCCCCCCAGTATTCTCTGTGAAAAACTGCATCTGTTTGGCACTGTCTCTTACAATACAAACACCCACACTAACATGAATTTTAACATTTAAATACTTTGGGTTCTCATGCAGAATCTTTTAGCACACTATTTGAAAGAGTGGAGTAATCACAAAGCTGCTAATTACCAGGCTTTAGAAATTAGCATAACTGTAAATTTGGTTATCATGTGTGCTTCATTACATGCGTAAAAAACAAATGTAAGAAGGGAAAGCGACAGGCAAGGCTCAGTATTTTTAAAAACAATGAGTGCCTTGGGATATATTAATTTTTAGATATTCAACCTGCAATAGCCTAAAACCGTAATTATTAAAAAGTTCTGAGCTCTTGCAACACAACCAAGTTTCCTTAAATATGGCTTTATCATAAACAGTTTATTTAAAAATAATTAGTCCCTGGCCTATCAACTTTTTTTAATTTCAGTGACTTCGTGTTCCTTTGGAAAAATATGTTCTAAGTACACCAGGAAAAAAGGCTGCCAATATTTTAGATGATGTGCAAAATGGTTCTCTGTAATAAATGTATCTTCTAAAAAGTGGGTGGTGTGAAGTGGGCATTGTTGTTGGGTTTTGCTGGTGCAACACTGATTCTTCATTTAGTAACATTCTTATTAAAAGAGGACATTTTATTGAACAGAACACTGAAAGTGTAAATATATAGAAGGGGGAAGTCTCTACATATCTCCACATACCAGCATACATCCGTATCAGATGTGCTGCAGTTTAGATCACCCATAGCAATGATGTTCAACAGTAAGCAGGGTCTTTGTGTTAGACACCTTGGCTGAACACATTATCCCAGTTATTTGGATTGGAGATGATGCTTTAGCTCTCTATTGCATCAGGGATCTCACTATAGCATTATCTCACCAGGCCTGGCTCGTGGTGGACTTTACAGTAACATACGTTTGCATAGCCCAGAAACATCTCAGAAGGGAACCAGGAGCGTTTTCTCACTCTGCTCGCACCTCGCCCCACTGCAGTAACTAGCCACTGCAATTCATGAGGTACAGATCGTTTCTGCACGCACTGCCATCATGTTGCTGGGTGTATCCAGGAGGACATTTGCACACAGATGACTCTTCCATGTTAACACATTCATGTGCACAGTCACGCTGACCTAAAGCACAGAAGTTTACTTCTCTGGAGAGAAAAGCAGTAAAGAATTCAAGCCAGCCATGAGGGTTTCTGAAGTAAATGGCTTACTTTTCTTCAACATACTGGATTCTGTGCTGTGGACACCTGTCAAAGCTGACAGTGAGCTGAGGATCTGAGAGTGCATTGCAAATAGTCGGCTTTGCACAACTTCACTGACTCCCACAGACTTGCTCCTGTAGCCATCAGAAGCCACGCATAGTGCTGAAGGAGGAATGCCTGGTGCTAGTCATCAGTGATGCATCCTGGATTTGTGAAGATGGCATATATGCAAACGTTCTGCTTTATTTTAGAAGCTTATCTAACATGAGCCTTGTTATAACAAGATTTGGAATAGGAGTTTAATCCTGGAAATGTCACCAGATATGCAGCCAAATCCAAAGCCCCCTAAGGTTACAGAAAAATACCCCAAATGGGAATCACATTTTGCCTTTAATTCACAATTAGAATCTTGGCAATAAATATTCAACACGATGCTGTTATTTTGCTCCTATGCTCACCACGGCACATCCAATCTATAAAAAAATGAATGTATTTAAATACCATACAGATAATAAAAAACAGAATAGCATGGATTGCTGTAGAAATGGCACTGTATAGACAAAGATGCTTCACAAGAACGCATCTTTAAGACTAAAAGAAAATACAGTCAATACAGTTCCAAAACCAGATAAATTTTATGAGCATCTAGAAATACAATTATGTTGCTCCAGGCAAGCTTCTTAATCATAAAATATCAGCAGTACAATTCCTCCCCCTAAGAACTGAGTCACCAGATTAGGCTAGTTCATTTTGCTGAATATATTCTCCTTAAACTTTAACAACATTATACTGAAAATCTGCTGTGATTCTAGGCCCCCACTCAAGTAGAGCTGTAAAACAAAACTCCTTTTAAAGTAAATAGTATGTGTGATTGGTTTAGAACCCTGACATTGCGAAGACTGGTTTTACAATTTTTTTAGGAAACTGTGGGGTTTCGTGTGTGACTTTAAGTTGATTTTAATTGCTATGTTATCTATCCAATACTTTCCCAAGCTAATGAAGTACATCTGTCCTTGGCTAAACCAACTGGTCAAAGCAAGGTGAATTTTCTTTTTTTTTTAAAAAAACTTCTTGTGTCACAGAAAGAAGGTCAGAAAGTTTCAAATAAGTAATGAATTTATTGTTTTTGAGCCACTCTGGTTTCTATATTACCCCTCAAGTTTCCATAAATGTCTTCAGAAAACATCTAATTACAATCTAGTCTACAAAACAGCAAAAAGTACATTTGTCCAGCGTGACTGGCTCTGTTAAAACTTATGTTTATAAAGAAACATTTGTTTCAATCTTAATTGTAGAGAAAACTTTCATTCTTTCAGAAGAGAAACCATTCACAGCAGGTTTAAGAAATAAAAGCAGATGAACTTTATTACATCCAAAGGATTACTCACTTTTGCATGTTTTCTTATCTGGACTAAGTCTAAACCCTTCTTGGCATCGACAAAAATAGGAATCATCTGTATTAACACATTCCTGTTCACAGCCATGATCCTGAAGTGCACAATAGTCTGGTCCTAAACGGGAAAAAATTGTGTTAGTGAGGAATATAATTCCTCAGAAATAACCCAGGTAAAACCCAGTCAATTTGTTTTCTTTAGCCTTTTTTTTTCTCGGCATCATTCTGACTTTTTACCATATTGTTTCAAACTATGAAAATAAAATGCTCCTTTTTTCCAAATATCTGCTACACTTAGGTATACCCGATATGTATATTTCAATGAATTCTTTGAGAACACATGTACTACACGCAGCAGAAAGTTAGAATTTTAAATATTTCTTAACACTTTGCAGCTAAGTCCTATACATTGCCTCATCAAAACTGCCTTGTTATTTCACTCAGAGCAAGTTAGATATGATCTGTAATAAATACACAAAGCTGCTTTTGAATGCTGTTGATTAGATCAAAGCAGGACAATCAGGTCATCAGGAGCACAAGTGTTTTAACAGCTCTGGGTGGTTGCTACATAGTTCTTCCTTTTAAAATGCTCATGAAAGGGAAGAGGAGCAAAGTCTAGAAACAGCTACCACTTGTGTGTAAAGTAGCTTAAAAACAAAAGTAATTGTGCAGCATGCACGGGGATATTTACCACACAACGTTTACCACTATTGATGAAGTCAAAGAACCTGGACATTCACTTAGATGCAGTGTCTGGCCATCACTTAGTTTTATATCAATGGAGTTAGTTAACTAATTTATACTAGTGAAAGAATGGTCTTAACCCCTCAGCACTGCTAAAAACAGATCAACAAGTCACAAATCAAGTGAGTCACGTTTTGAAAGACATGCAGGCACTTTTGAACACATCATTATACAACCTGAAAACTGACATTCAGAGGTTAATTACTATTGCCAGAGGTAACTGGTTCCTGAGGCAGGAACGGTTCTTTCCTTGTATGTGTAGTGGGCTACTGCAATTGAGCCTTTATATAGGATGAAAGCCCTTAGCAATAATAACCCTTCTCTATTTTCAGGACAAATAAAGTGGAATGTGACATTCTAAGAAAACCTGAGAGGAGTATTTTATCATTTACGAACTCCACTTCATATATTTATACATTTCCTTTGGCAAAGCTGTTTATGACAGCATATGCACGTACACATAACACAGGGGTATCTTATCTACTTACTAAAAAAACTAACCAGAAAATACGGCTTGTTCACGAGTGCACTGAAGAGACAGAAACCATAAAGCCACGTGTGTGCACCAGAGGAATACAGCTCTATGCCTTCTGGACCTACTCAGTGCTGTGTTGCATTTACCTGCTCAAATCCTTGCTAACTCAAGTGTGCAGGACAGACTTTTCCTGGGAAACTGATTCTGAAGATGACCAGAAGAGTTGAAAAAATATGTATTGTTATCTTTGTTAGAACCTTGAGACTATTCTGTTGGGAACACTAAAACCACATTTCACAGCACTTCAGTAACACAGCCCAGATTAAAGCTGCTAACAAAAGGCCTCTACTAGCTACAGCTCATGTGAATCCACTCACAACTCAAACAGGGGCCTTGACTAAAGAGCAACAGTTCAGGCTCAGAAGCCCTAAGTACAAGCAGCAGCTGCCATCTGTCCTCTTGAGGGGAGCAGCAAGAGTGGCAAAAATCCCCTTCATCCTTAACTTAGTAGCTACGAATGACCTCTACCTGCCTCACTGATCATCTGAATTTGCTGCTCTCTTCCAGCCACACACAGAGCACTCTGCTGGTGTTGGCACGGCTGCTCTCATGAGCTGTGTTCCTTGTATTTCGTTCTACGAAGTTTGGAGTAATTCCCAGAGAAAACATTTGTCAGATATGCATGACTGTAGTGATAACATTTACATTTTCAAGCTTTTCTTTGTAGCCATAAGCATGAAAGCTTACTTTCTGTTTTTGAAAGGAAAGCCAGGATTCTGAGATAATCACGAGATCTCGGGAGCTGGCGCCCCAGACCTGCTCGCTGATGCAGAGATCTGGTCTGGCATGGGTGTGAGTCTTAGCTAGCTGGCGATCCTCCCTGAGATTCAGTACATAAGCCAAATACGTAGAAATTTATGTTAAAGGTTTTAAATTTACAAACATTTTAACTCCAGTGATCTGAAGTTTGTTTCTTCGTGTTTATGCTGACTCAAAGGCAGTGTGATTCATAACTTATGGGAGCTGGGGGACACTTTTACTCTGAAGAGCTCTCATGCTGTCTTGGCTTTTGCGGTATTAAGAACTACACAGTTCCTTCATTCATGCTTTATTTTATTAGCAAGGCTCAGAAGATACGACGTGCAAGGAAAAGGGGCTTAGTAAGTTTTCCTTATGCTTAAATTCAGGACATGCATCTTGAAAGAGAATGACTTGACGTAGTATTTGCTCATTCCTCCCTGACTACTCCTTCTGAATCAATTTCTACAGCCTACCATGTCCAGTCACTTTGAATTTTCCCTAATTGCAACCTGATGGAATTTTCTCCCTTAATTTTAAACTAATTTAAAGCATTTACAACAAACTAGAATGCAGTTAACATGGCAGAGATGCACAGAGCTGTGAGAAGCCTTGTCTGTGGCCTCTGTCCCTTGGCTTGGGAGCTGCATTTAATGTCAGGCTTTCACCCTTGCTTCTTGCCTTAGCTATGTTACAGGTACGCCTGTGCCTAGCCTTGCATTTTGCTGATCCTGACCTGCTAACCAGCTGACTTGGTTTTCTGAATTGATCTTAGACCTCTCTTGACATTATGGACTTTTCTGGTGATCGCTGGGCTGTTGGCTGAGCCTGGTTATTGTCATAGGACCTGCTTTGTCCTTCTTCTTTGTGTACTGTGGGACCAAAGGCCTTGTCAGAGAGATTACTGGCCCAGCTAGCCTTGTAGCCACCCTTGATTCCCAGCTTGCACTCCCTTGCGGAGCATGGTACTTTTGTGTTATATCTTAAAGATCTCCTTCATTCCACAGAGATGCAACACGAAACCATAGATGTGCCTCCTGAGAGTTTCTGGTCAAGATCAGAGGGGAAATGACACCAGTAATGTGGTGGTGAAGTCTGTTACCCCACCTGACCAAAAGGATGTAGTGAATAAGGCTTTCTACAAACAGAGAGCAGAAGTCTCCCACTCCTAGGCTTCTGCTCACGTTGGAAATTTCAACCAGACAAACACCTACTGGGAAGGTACGACACCATTGTGCAGGCAACTCAGGAGGTTTCTGCACAGACTTGATGACAAGTCCCTAACACAAATTCTTGAGGGGTGATGTTCTTGACTTGCTGCTGTGACCATTAGATGACTGAATTCACAGTCCAGAAGGCTGGGAGGGGAAACAGCAGAATTCAGACTCCATATTTTACAAGCTCAGATTTCAGCTTATTCAGGCAATTGCTAGGAAAGATCCTCTGGGAAAGAGCCAAGAAGAGAAAGGATGCCCAGGAGAGCTAGATGAGTTTTAAAGAAAACTTGCTAAGAGCTCAGGAACAAATGACCCCATTGTACTGGAAAATCTGCTTAGAAGATCAAAGAGCTTCTCAGTAAACTAAAGCACAAAGAGGGAAAATAGTAGAGGGAGAAAGAAGGACCAAGAAAAAAAAAGCAGTATAAAAGTGTTGCTTAGGTACTTTGGGACAAAACCAAAGCCCAGCTGGACCTATTGCTACTGAAGTACACTAAGGGTAATAAGAAGGGAGTCTACAAATATGCCGGTAGCAAAAAGAAAATCACAGAAAACGTGGGCCTTTTGGCTATGGGAACAACCTAGTGATGAACAATACAGAAATGGCTGAAAAAAATAATGTCCTTATTCCTGGTTCTCACAGACAAGGCCTGCTTCCAGATTTCCATGTGTACCAGCACAGTTTGGGAAGTAGAGGGGCTAGCAACATTGGTTAGAGACTACTTGGAGAAACTGGATATACACAGATGCATGGGATGACTGGTATTTGCCTGTGGGTGCTGAAAGAACTAGAGGATGTGACACCACTGTCATGTATGAAAATTCACAGGGACCAAGACAGTTCCCTGATAACTGAAAAATGCTAATGTTAGCCTCATCTTTATAAAAAGGCAAGAAGAAAGACCCAGGGAACTACAGACCAATCCGCATCGTTTCAGTCCCACGATCATGGGGCACATCCTCTCAGAATCAATTTCCAAATGTATGAAGGACAAGAAGATTATTGGGAAAAGTCAACATGGATTTACCACAGGCAAACCATGCCTGACCAACTCGTTCACCTTCAATGATAAAATGACAGCATCTGTGGACAAGGGAGCAGAAGATGTCTTTTGAAATTCAGCGAGAAGAATGGCAAAGTTCTGCACCTGGGTTGGAAACACCCCACTGTTTGTACAGATTGGGAAGTGACCTGCTGCCAGGGAGCAGCATCGGCCAGCTGCTCCCTAAGGGAAGGAGAGCCGGGAGCCAAGGGCGATAATACAGCTGAGCAGGGCGGGGGCCTTACCACACAGGCGCTGCCCTGCAGTACCCAAGCAAGGCAAATGGTAGCCAGGTTTAAACAGAAGTTGCAGATCATCAGACAAGTATACGCTGCTGAGGCAGGTCTGAGCTCAAGCCAGGAAACCACTTCTGGAACTACCCCTTCCCTTCCATTCCCTTCTCCCCCCTTTATAAAAGGGAATAAACTGAAGAAGGGTCAACAGAGAGCTACTGCTAGGACTTGTGCAGAGACCTGGAGGAATCTGGTCTTACTGAGTTTGGTGAAATGGAAGGTATCTAACTGCAGCCTACAATTACTTCTTGTAGGTCATCATAAAGGTGATGGAGCTAAACCCTTTTTAGTAGTGCCAGACGATGTAACACGGAAGAATGGTCACCAGCTGTGGCTTGGGTGATTCACGTTGACATGAGGAAAATGTTTCGCACTAGAGGAATAGTGCAGCAGTGGAATAGGTTGGTCAAAGAGGTTGTGGACTCTCCACAGGAGGTTTCTGAGACTTAGCTAGACAAAACCACAGCTGACTCGATCCACAGTTTGTGGCAGTTCCGCTTTGAAGAGGAAGTTAAAGTAGATGTCTTTCAGAGATCTCGTCCAACCAGCATTTGAAATCTTTCATGTTTCCAACATAAAAACAGCAGCACATGGTCACACTGACAGTCTACACAGCCCAATGTGCCATCTCAAGCAATAGATACCTAAATCAGAGGATACAAACAGGACAAGCCTGAAATACTGCTTTCCCATAACACTCTCTCAGCTTCCAGAATTCTGTGGATCATCAATTCAAACAGGTTAAAATAACTCATACAGTTAGACCATAAGCTAAAAACTACTCCAGACATATAAAACATTTATGCCGTTTTAAGGTCTTTGTTCAGTTCAAACCAGAGGAGAAAACACTGCTTAAAATCCACATTCTTAACTTCAAGGAACTAACAAAAAAATGTGCTTGGGCAGCAGAAAGCACTTACACTATAGTAAGATTTCAGAAATATATGGATGTGGAAGTTTATGTGGAAGTATAAGAGAATTGAGCTAGCCCTCAGCTGACAGATACTTGACAAATGAGGGAGTTCATACAATCTACAAGCAATGTGAACCAGTACAAACTGTACTCTGGCCCTTGGGGAGGCAGGAAATTCATCTCGTCTGACTCTGACCATCTAAAACCTAGGTGTCTGGTCTGGCAAGTCATCCAGGCTCCCTGCATAGTCAAGGAAAATACAGGCACTTCCATAAATTTTTGTCAGAGCTGTGAGCAATTGCCTTCTAGAAGTGTGTGTCTCTTTCCCTTGATCATAAGGTCAGAAGTATAGCCTGGATTAGATGCTTTCTTTCGAAATGTTAAATTTAAGTGAAACGGATACCAAGCATAATACACAATACAGTCTACAGGTTAACATAGTCTCTCATCATAAAGACTGAAATGCCCCCAAGGCTGTAAAAAGCATTGAAATAATGTTTGAACACATTATTCAATAATATGGGCTGAATTCACCACTGGCATCAGCAATTCCACTCACCTAAAACTAATGGTGTTTGTCTGCTTACAGACACAATAGTAACATTTCTCTATCAAGGCCCATGTTTATGAAGAAGGGGAACTGGAAGGTACATTAAGGTTTTCTTTTCACATTCCCTGAAAGCAAGTTACGACATTACACACTGTGGAGGTTTTAGCTTGTTTTCCCAATTATGGGAAGCCTTGGAAAGAGTACTGTCTGGTCTGTCAGTTCCCCTCCGTTTTATATCCACTCCTAACCCTGGTAATTTTTGAGCTTATTAGCCTGTTATCAATCAAATTTGACAAACAACAAACAAGCAAAGCCATGAAGTTATTGTAACCTGGTGGAAACATGGAAGCTTGGTAGAAGATACTGATGTTGCCAGAACTTCGGCACAGTATCAAAGAACTCACTCTTGAGAAAAATCCATAGAAAAATAGTTTCCTCTGATTGTGGAACTACTCTATTTAATTTTATCTTGTCTTACAAACCAAGCTGATTATAAATTGTCTTGCACAGACTTGTTTGTTTACCCAGCTAAGGAAATGATATTCTAACTGAAAAATCTGGATAATCAAAGACACTATGCAAGACAAAGCTTTGGTCTTTTACTGTTGAAAAGCAGTCTGGTTTCATGTTAAAAGCTTCCTGTTCATAGGTGGGACCTGTACCCTTAGCCCCCTCCCCCAAAAAAACCTGCACTGCTTTCAAGACTTTGGCTTCTAGGGCACTCCAATATTTTCTATACCTGATGCATTATTCAGTGTTCCCAGGACCAGTGGGAGTATTACTGCTGAGAACTGGAAGACACAAGAAGTACAAATTGTTCATAATTAAACCTTACCACAACTTACTTCTGCAAGTTCTTTTGTCTGGATTTAAAATGAACCCTGGGTGGCATTTACAGTAATAGGAGTCCTCAGTGTTAACACATTCATGTTGGCAACCTTGGTTGTCCACAGCACAGTAGTCTACAACTGAAAAAGAACAAGACCAACATGTACAATTAGAAAAACAAAATTAGAACTATTATGCATAGATATAATGGTACTAGTTACACACAGTAGCTATAAAAAAAGGAAAAGCTGACATAATTTTTGTCCTGAAGAGCCTTTCTGCAAAAAGTAGTGCACTTTGAATACCAGCTGGTAAATCAGATTGGATATGAGTCCTGGATCATTTCTCCTACCCTTTGAACATTTATCAACTCTCGGACTGTCAGGAGCCTTCTCAACATGTTTTCTCAGATCTGGAAACCATGCCTCAGTCAGTAACTCTGTCCAGATGTTCACACTGTAGACCAGGGCGTAGCAAAGTTTGTTTGATTTAGTTCTGTCTTCCGTCTCTCCAGTCCCAGTCCTGGAATTGCTCTACTTTTCCTCAGTTCCCTCCCAGCTGTATTAGTTCTCAAGAGCTGTTCCCTGAGCCTGATAGGAGACCTATGGCAATACCTTCTACACTGAGGACTGTCACAGTACATTCATTCCCTCTAATGCACTCCAAATTCATCCTGTACAAAGCAGCTGCAGCTATGAAGCGTGAGAGCTTCAGGCTGACACTCACCACTGATATTTTGCTTATATAATGCCTTCTGCATGAGAGAAATAAAATATCATAGCTAGTCCAGCCACTTATTTCGTAAGTCAGGCCATTTATTACACAAACCCATATTTACAAGATAGATTGTCAAAGGGTAATAAGGTAATACTTTAGAGTTTACTCAGTCAAGCTCATTCCAAAGTGCTACAGAAGTTAAATGATTTTGATTTTTAATTTCTTTGCAGGTTAAGCTGTTTCTTCACCAAGAAAGTCTTAGAAGAAATTAAAGATAAATCACAAAGCAGGTGTTTTGTCACAAGAGAGCTGCCAGGCCCACATTAGGCAAGTCTACCTGATTCTGCAGAAGACAGTAACGTGCTCAGCTTCACACAGACATTTAATGAGACAACTTCCCCTTCTTTGCCAGCTGAGTAATTTTTTCATTACTTTATACTGCTGAGCCTCCCAAATTGCTTTAAGAGGCGGTAATTTGATTTCATGAAATCAGTTCCTTCTTCAATAGCCCTGCCTTTGCAAATCATGCTTATACTTAGGTGTGCTAAGATATTTAGTCCAGGTCACCTAGTCAGGAAAGCAGATAACCCATTTACTTTGAAAGAGCTTCTTTTAATTCTTCAGAATATTTGTGTTGAATCAAGTCAAATTAGCCTACTTACTGGCTACTATGTGAGACCATTTTCCTGGCAAGCGTGTTCCTGTTTCCAGACAGAGTAGCTTCATATGAAAACATATTTACTGAATATACATTTCAAGGATATAATGTGTCATACAATTAGCCAGCTTTCCTCTTCAATTAATTCTAACCACATGCACATTTTCAAGTGTTTTAAGGCACATTAAGAAATAAGTAGGCCAAAGAATACATAAATTTTTCTATCTAACATCATACCTGGGAAACAGCCCATATGGATTGCTCCATAAAGTCACCTCCTCCTCTGCCTTTCAACCCTAACAAAACACATTTCTATCACAATACCTGCAACTGCCCGACTAATAATAAGAGAAAGAGAAGAGAAAGAGAAGAGAAAGAGAAGAGAAAGAGAAGAGAAAGAGAAGAGAAAGAGAAGAGAAAGAGAAGAGAAAGAGAAGAGAAAGAGAAGAGAAAGAGAAGAGAAAGAGAAGAGAAGAAAGAGAATTGTTCCAGTTGGAAGGGACCTACAACGATCATCTAGTCCAACTGCCTGACCACTTCAGGTCTGACCAAAAGTTAAAGGATGTTGTTGAGTGCATTGTCCAAAATGCCCCTTCAACACTGACAGGCTTGGGGCATCGGCCACCTCTCTAGCAAGCCTGTTCCAGGGTTTGACCACCCTCTTGGTAAAGAAATGCTTCCTAACGTCCAGTCTGAACCTCCCATGGCACAGCTTTGAACCGTTCCAATGCGCCTTGTCACTGGATACCAGGGAGAAGAGATCAGCACCTCCCTCTCCACGTCCCCTCCTCAGGAAGCTGTAGGGAGCAATGACGTCACCCCTCAGCCTCCTTTTCTCCAAACTAGGCAAACCCAAAGTCCTTAGCTGCTCCTCAGAGGACATTCCTTCCAACCCTTTCACCAGCTTTGTTGTTTGAGAGATAACTAAACAGGTCTTAGAATGCTTTATTATCAACATCTGAGCAACTACAGCCCTAAGCACTTTCAGATGACAGTCTCTTGATGGAAGAACTGTACCTTCTTATGGCCATGCAGCTGCTAATGTACTGTGGACAGAAAGGAAAAAAACCCAACGAAATAAATAGCTAATTTTTCCAGGCTTGCCTTTTTCCATTTACAGCCTTCTGGGCACCTCTTACTCACAGAAGTAGGTCTGTTGGCCTGTAAGAATAATGAGCTTTTCAATTTAAATAATGCCTTTCCACTAACACAGTTCAGAAGTGAGAACATTCCCTTGACAGTTGCTTTTTGAGATAAGTCTTATTCCCCTTTTTCAGTAATGTTTGTATAGAAATTGCCCTAATTCCAGGCAAGCTTAGTCTTGAAGACTGGCACCAGTAATTGACCCACAAATTGATTTCACTTTTAGCTTCATGTTTCATTTTGTGGTACTTGCTTAGAAGGGAAACTTGTCAACAGCATTCCAGTCAGCAAGTAGGTAAGTTGTCCGTAGAGTTAAATCTTCCGGAAAAGACTGAGAAAAATTATAAATCTGTACTTCTTATATTGAATTACTGCAATCCTTTAGTTGGCATGCAGAAAATATACACAGCTTGTAAAAGAGCAAAGCAGATTAATATTTTCCTAATTCTTTAAAGTTTTATTATTTTCATCTTTCTGTACTGAGTCATGAGATACACAGTAGAACGTGAACACGAAAGAGATCTCACTGTTTTTAATGTTAGCGCATGCCTATTTCAATAAGAAACTTTTCAAAAGGATGAATTAATGACCTTTTTAGTGAGCAAGCAATTAATTCAGTTGTCATCTCCCCATGTTTGTTCCATCCTGTTTTCCTTGCTTGAAATTAGTTGTCAAGTGATGAGAGACACCTTTTATTTCTAGTTAGCAGTTCTGCACTCTGGGTACCTACATTGCCCCCTCTGAACTGTGGACAGCATTGATCACCTTTCTCTTGTACTGCTGTTTTACTCATATGATGTTTGTGTAGGTTATTCAGGCTTAGAGGAACAAAGTAAGTTAAGCAGAGAGGCAGAAGAAATGGGTAGGAAGAAAAGGTGACAGAATAAGTAAAATCATAAGGAGTATGAAAAACAACATGGGGCAAGAGTAGAGCAGACTCCTGGAAGATTTGTAAGAACCTAGAAAGCAGCCAAAAAAAATTAGCACTGCCAGGACTGCAGAGAGGTGCCAGCAGCTAAACCACTGCCAGGAGAAGAGGTCCCAAGCCCAACAGCTGCAGCAATACAGAGACAGTCCAGCGCCAGGAAAGAGATGGCAGCATGTCCAGCAACACCAAGAAGGTGGAGAGACTGAGTGTCCAGCAGCATGATGGAGAAAGAATGGCTTATTATTAACAAACTTTAACTGACAGGATTTCATTCATGTGAGAGGAAGACAGTTAACATTAAAATCTCTTTAAAAAGGCCAAGTGCTAGTAGCCTGCCAGCTATACTTATAGCTAAGCAGAGAGTTTCAAGCATTGTTTAGTCTACAAATTTGTTCATAAACTGTGTTGCAAACACTCACAGTGGTTGGCCATTCAGTGGTCACTTTGACTGGATACATTGTGAGCTGTTGGTTCTGAGATTTTATTTAATTACTGCCATTCAGGTAACTGGCTGACACATGTATCAATTAAGCAATTAGTACTGCCTTTGATCTGTAGCCAGATAAATTAGCCCATCAGAAAGGAGAAAAAGAATTTAAAAACCTGCCTGTGCAATGAGTTTTCTGCACTTTCTCATTTATTTTTGCTGGAGTTAAAATTTTAGAAGTCTTAGATAACCTTTGGCTCTTTGAGAGAACTGCGATGTGTATGTGCTGCTGAACTTCTCTGGGTGAAGAGCAGAGAGTAACCTTAATGAAGTCACTGCTTTTTGCAAAACTGTTGTTGTACTCAGTGGTCTCTGCTATATGCGTACATCCAAGATCTTCCTTCTGATCCTGCTCATTTCACAATAAATACTTCACAGAAAGGAATGGTTAACTAGTGTATGAGTAGTGAGAACAAAGAGTTATCACTACTGATTCAGTACTATGCACAGTCTCCTTTGCAATATTTTCCAGCAAGGACGATTATTCATTGGTGATCACATCTGCAGAAGCTGCACATTCTTGGTAGTTGCATACTCCTCAAAAATCTAAAACTGTTCAAAACTGAAAAGTCAGATTCTGGAGACTGACAGCTAATAGTGTTTGCGACAAATTAGCATCAAAAACACAAATTAACCAGACAATCTTTCCCTGTTCAGTAAATGTAGAGAGGCTAATTTCTGCATTGGTAAAACAAAATTAATACACATTGAAGCACTCACATGGATCAGTAAGAAATGAAAAAGTTAAATGATCAAATAAATGAAAAAGAAAATTGAAAAATAGAAGTGCTAATAATGTGCTTGAAAATCATAATCAATACTCCTAATTATTGAAGGGGTATGAAAAGCATGAGTTCATGATTTTTTGCTAAACTAGCTATAAATGAATAGAAAAGAACTGGAGAGGAAAGACAGCTACAAAACGTAAGATACTATAGTGAACTCATGCACGAACTGTATTTTGAAAATAACTGAAAATAATTGAGAATATGAAAGCTTCAAATGTCATCAATAGAGCTTGTAATAGGGGCGTACCTCTCCGTGCTGAAGAGGGTCAGCAAGGAGGTAGAAAAAAGATGTTAAAGATGTATCATACCTCCAAATAGCACTCTTCAGACTTCGCAGAAAAATTAACTGGCAAAAACAAGTGCCACTGTAAGAAATTCAACAAATGGCATAGAAAAATTCTTAAGCTTTTAATAAGAAAAATAGACTTCATAATTATTATAAAGGATAATATTAGGTTTGATGTGCAAAGAATTTTACCAAAATTTCTTTTTATCCCTATGATGCAATGGTAGTTACCTTCCCAGTAACCACCTCAGACTGTAAAGGACCCTTCAACTTAACAGAGAGAAAATATTAACAACAGCTGATGATACTAAGCATGAATATTTCAGATTACAGTATATGGTAGGAAAGAACTGAGGATGAAAGAAACTACCAACAGAAGTAACAGATTTTCAGTCTCAGGATATAGTCAAACCAATAGCAGAGAAATATATACTTTATCCTAATACAGGTAAAGGTCATGAGGATTAGCTAAGATTATTGGATGAACTTCTGTGGAGTGTTAGATGTAGAAATTTGGGTCAGAACATCTAAAAGACCTTCTTGCCTAAATAGCCATTATTAGCTGCATTTTCAAAACAATTCATCTTCAAAAAGCAGATTCTTAAAATGGTGTGTTAGTGGCCAAATTATGCTCAGGATAAATTACGCTGAGAAGTTTAAACACTCCTATACTGAGACCATGAAGCTGTAAGTCAGGGAAACATTTCTGAAGAGTAAGTACAGGGTCAATGTTCTTCAAAACTGCCTATGTTATCCTAGGTCTAAAAAAACCTCAAAACCTCATTTGTGCATCCCATGTGAAACTACATGCAGAAAGTTCAGTTCCATAAACTGTCATCTATTTTGCACCTTAGGTGAGGTAATTGAAGGTAATAAGAGATAGATTATATTATGTTAGAGTTCTTTAAAATGACAAGAAAGAGAAAGCTGTTGGACAAAAGTACTGTGGTGACCTGTAGCAGATTTGGGGCTAAGGATTCACTTGGATTCACTTGCATGAGCTTTCAGCATGTGTTTGAAATTAAGCAGGCATTTAAGTCCTCACCTGAAGAGAATACCTAACAAGTGCAGCAATTTTTTTTTAAGGACTCACTAGGGGGTTTTTGTGGTGGATACCAGAAGACAGTATTTTCCCAAAATGTAACATGGGATAAAAAGTTTATGAGAAGGCTAACATGCCAGTGAAAAAGATCATCCTAAAAGTAATTACTGTGTATAATTGAGGAAGAAGAGCGAGATACTCACATGGTAATAGAGAGGGAAGTATGTTTTTTGTTAAAAAGTTATTATACTGTATTTCCACACTCACTCTTTTGAGTTGTAATTCTTAGAGCTGATGTTTGCTTCTTTACTGCCCATAGTGAAAATTAAAGGCACACAGTGGATAGGTTCTTCAGGGGGGCCTAAACTTTCCTTAAAGTCATCTTTCCAAAAAGAGTCTGAAAGCTCTCCTGGCATGACCATAAAACCAAGTGAGAAATGGCAAGAAATTGTCCACTTTCAAGTTTTTCCATGTATAACGTCTGTCTGAAGAGGAGCTAATGAGTTTGTCTGGCTTTGTTTGTTTTTTAATGGCCACATATATCATGGCAGTACATTGTTGGCCACCTACATGGATCTAGAATAAAATAGATGGTGTGTTGTTTCAAAACAGCAATCTTATTTTCTGTGTGAAATTAGTTGGAATAATGTTCCCAAGTCACCATTCATTATCAATAAATGTCTACAAACAAGCCAGTATGTATTCTTCCTTATCTGCCACTCATATAGGAGAAGAGAGCTTCCCATCATTGTCTACAGCTAAACTGGATAGTAATATACATTGAATTTCCCTTTGGTTTGTGTCAAGAGATAAATGTGAATTGCTAAACTTATACTCACCAATGCAATTCTTTCCATTTGCATCAAGCTCATACCCTTCATAACACTGACAGACGTAAGACCCAGGTGTGTTCACACAAATCTGCTCACAGGCATGTTTCTCCACAGCACAAAGGTCCTGAGCTACAAAACACAATTGCACGAATACGAAATTTGTTGACCTTCTGACGCACAGGTAGACTATAGATAAAAAATAAATTTCAGGAAGCTATGAACAGCTCTTTAGAAATGAGCTCATTTTAACACAGATCATGACAATGTTCTGTCGAACAGTGAAAGCCTTATGCCAGCAGGAACAATCACTCAAAGCTGAGGAGCTCATTCCTTCAGCTGAAGACAGTGACTGTTGACGGGCCAGTGGTGCCTGGTAGAGTTGCTTGCCTGTATGTTTCTCTCGAAAGTTTGAAGGGCATTCTTCAGTTTTTTGGGAAAAAAACTTGTGTTTATTTCTGTCTTTTTTTTTTTTGCACAGCCCTCCCAGATAAATGATGACAAGGTTGGAAAGGGAAAGAAAAGGAAAACACAACACCAAAAGACTTGGGGATATTTAATTTCTGAGTTTTATAATTTTTCAGTTTTGTGCAAAATATCATAGCAAGTTACCCCTCCCAAGCAAAAGATCTTGTTAGAAAAACTACTACGACAAATGAGGTCAGTTCAGCACCTGGCCGAATGCAGCACATTGGGCTTTCTTTTCAATACACTAAAGCCTTCTGAGATCCCCAAGTTTCTGCAGTCAAATCTCTGGAAGCAGACTACCTTGTGTTGCTCAGGATCAGGCCCAAAGACTGCTCAACACATAATGATCATTTACTGCTACAAAAAAGGCTTTTGGAACATGGTTGAGGAAACTAGCCAAACAAATACAAATTTTCTTTTATAGTTGTCTGTTTCATATCAAGCGGCATGATGAGCAGCATAAACAGTCGTTTAACTCTCCTGTTCCAGTATAAACATCCAAACCCAGATAATTTTCCAGCTTGCTTCAGCTACATTTCCTCTTTTGTACTATTTTGTGTATTACTGTAAGATCTGAACATCTCTAGAGAAGAATGGAAGAGATTAAGTTAAACAAACAAATACAGTGCAATGAGTAAAGAATAGCTATTATCTGGTCAGACTGTGGGTTGTTCTATCGCCACGCTCCCCCTTAACTCCAGAAATCAGCTGTTCATTTTGCCCAGGCTTGGTCCCCTTTCCTCATGAATTCTGTTACTGCTCTGGGAAGTTTTTAGACATAATGGTCTGGCCTTGTCTAGACTGCTACTGTATCATCTCCCTCCTTCACCAATGATTTCCACCATCTTCGCACATTTAAGGCCAGTTTGATGGCTCTTAATATTAGATTTTCAGTGCTAATTGCTAAAATTAGTTTATGGTTTGATGATGTAAAAAGAAGTCCTTTAGAAGCAGGCTACAAACACATTGACTCATTTCCATTTCATATTTAGCAAACTGCAATCCAGTATCATCTGACTGATGACCAAAGCAAGTACACAGTCAAGCAAATCATGTGTGACAGGTAAGTGGGGAAAAGTAACGTAAGACCGAGTCATAGCTAAAAAAAAAAGTGAAGCGCTGCAGCAACGGGCTTCGAAAAATGAGCAGGAACATTTTGAGGGTGACTGTGCATGGATCACCAATTCCAAAACTCTCTTGGAAATTAATCTGTAATTTGAAGCAGTGCAGTGCCCAAAAACTGAATTACTGGCTGATAAAAACTACGGAAATGTAACACAATAAAAAAGAAGAAGATACAATAAAGAAAGAATTCTTCAGACGTGTAATTAAATTTTTTTAATTGACTCACAAAAATAAAATCGTATTGTCAAAATTGATATTTGTGTTGAGGATGGGGAAAATGTGTGACAGAAAACTAGAAAAGAGAGAAATTTTGAATTTCAAATAATTCCTGGAAACTTGAAAGCAAAATAATTCTTTCTTAAAAATTTGTTAAGAAAATTAATAGCATGAGGAGGGTTTGAAAGAAAGGTTTAAATGGTAAAAAAGTTTTAAATTAGAAGCATTTTAAGAGGGCCACAATGAACAGAATAGGCTAGAGAGTATTACTGAAATGTGACTACATAGTTGGAGCCATCGCATGGGATTCTGACCACCCTCTTTCTGAAGAGCTATAGCAAATATGAGGAAGCAGAGAAAATATGCTGTGTGAAAAATTGTTCTTGTCACTATTCTTGTCTTGTCTTAGCTGCTAAACCAAATAATAATTAGGAAATATTCCAGATTGGATTGAATTTTTTTGCGTCTTCTTGAGGAAACCAAAAACCAAATAAAGTGTTAAATTTGTTCCATTTAACACAAAACATTCTCCTATAATTCACACACATGCATATGACAAATAGTGAAGGATGCTGGTGAGAAGTACTAGAAAACAGAGATTCCGAAATTAACTCATCCTATAGCTCAACAGCGTACAAATTGAGCAGTTTAAAAGCAGTCTCCTGCTGTAGCCCAAAGGTTCTGAAGACACTTCCATGCAGCAGCAAGAATGCCCACATCATGCCAGTGCCGACATTCTTTTGTTCTCATTCCTGTTTATTGAGGCTTTGACTGAAACCATGTGTCCCACTGCACAAATAAGGACTCTAATCCCCAAGCTGCAGAGTCGCCTCAGATACTGGCATACTCTCACTGTTTCAGTGATCCTTAAGTATTTGATATAAAATGCAACCCTAAGCAAGAGAGACTGAGAACCCTCTAATCTCAAGCTACCTAACTGTTTTACGGCACTCTCCTGGTACGTGGAACATATGAGTTCAAACACAAGGATAGGATCTGAGCCTGCATCCTTCACCTTAGTTCTAAATCATCAGTTGTGAGGGGTACATCCTATGCTCTCACCATGACTGTCTCCTCCAGCTTTTTGAAAAGACGTTTTCCAAAATTTTCCTTCTGGCTAAAATCAGTTTGGCAATTTTCACTTGAATCTATGCACTTTGTGGGATAAGAAACTGCATTTTTAGCAAGTACATTTTCCACAAGAGATTAAAAATGCTTTTAATTACAAGGAAGCAAGTTAAAATGGACAAAAGAAATACTGCTTATAAAGATCACAATTAAGGTGAAATACAGTTTGTTACTGTAAACTATAAAGCCAATTACTTAAAATGGAAAAAGTCAACCCTTTTAATGAAGGAAATGAGAGCATAAGCAAGATTTCTGAAACTATTCTTTGAATGGTTGTAAGCTCTTGTACTTCAACCAGCAGTTAGGAAGAACATTTCAGAATGGCAAGTTATTTCACAGTTCTCTAGTACGGGGTTTACTGCACCTTTCTGTACGATTTAGTGCTGGCTACTATCTAGACTAGTTACTAAAGTAGTTGGATTTACTTCATGTGAATTGATAAAACACTTCATTCTTTGATTGTTGCTCCATTGTCAAACTTTTTACACTAATAAAATTCAAATAAAATTTTAAGTAATTACAGTGTACCTCTGCAGAGCTGTGTATAAAAATTAGCATGATGTATTTCAGAAAGGTTTATAAGAACTCCATTTACAGAAAACAAGAAAAAGAAAAACAACTTCAGTTTTAAGACTCTTTCTGATGATTACCATAAATTATATACTGAGCTCAGTCCTTCTACATGAGCCGAGCGAAAAGAGTATGAAATGTCAAGCACTTTTTGGGAGCATGAAAGAGAAAGGTTAAGAAAGATAACATACTGCTGCAAGTCTTCTCATCAGCATTCAGAATGTATCCTGGTTTACATCTGCATACGTAGGAGCCAGGGGTGTTTATGCAGAAGTGATCACAGCGATGCTCAACTGTACTGCACATATGGGGCACTGAAAGAAAAAAAGTAAAATGTTTTTAACTGCTGGTCTTACTTACTTGCGGTCACAACTGAAAAAAATTGTTATAGAAAATTTTACTGAAGTAATTTAAAAATTTCAAATTAAGCGTTGACAGTAAAGACAAAAAGGGAAGCTTAAGACTATAACACTGTAAAAAAAACCCTTAACAAACAGTACTATGTATTTATTCCTAAAAAAAGTAGGAATTTATGTATTTTCTGTCTGGTTAACATTGGTGGCATGTTTTTGGACATCAAATTATATGTGGAATGGAGATATAAACAGAATAAAAACATACAATAGAGTACCTGGAAACACTAATTACTCGGTGGTCCCAAGAAGACAATGAAACAAACCTACCACATTCAAATTCAGAAAATATGTGGAATTTAAGTACAAACTGTTCTAGAGGACATTCAGTTTCTTGAATGAAGAAAATCACCACACAGCACAATACTAAAGAAGAATGACTAGAAAACAACTTGATGAAGAACCTTGCTTGCTTAGTTATTAATGTTGAGGAACATACCAGCAATACATGAGGACACTGAGGTCATGCATCTCCACGATTCAGTAAGTGGGAACGGAGCTGAGCTACACTCCACAGTATAAGTTTTTCCAAGTCTATTTTTAATCTGTTTGTATTAAGCGTCTCTAATAGCAAGTAGTAAAATGCAACAGACTGAGACAGTAAGAAAGAAAAAGAATAGTGGGCCCATTCTGTCAAATTCATTGCTGAACTATGTATGATCAGTATTTGGGAATTAAGAAATCTCTATCATATTTTCTTTCCACTGGAGCATTGCTTGTATGTAATTTCTATAACATATAGGTGAATTACTTCTCAGAGAACATTGTGTGGAAAATAATCTATTCTGCTCAACAACAGTTAGGGATTGATGGGCTCCTTATTGTGCTACGTCAACAAAGCTCAAAATTTATGTAATAGCTATTAACAGTAATCTTCCATCAGCCACAACAGAAGCCTGATAAATAACTTAATATGTGGTATGTGTGGTACTTGTGGAAAAAAAAATGTGGTTTTGAGATACATACTATGTGTCTGGTCTTTGGAATGGTTACGAGAGTTATGTATTTATTACTAATTTACAGACCACCACAATTCCCAAATCTCTTAATCAGCTTTTCAGATGTCACAATTTTTTGCCATAATAGAACTTCTCAAGTACTTTTATTTATGTGAATACAGATCTGCTTGGACTTCTTGTCTTTTCATCATCCTGTCATTCTGAAAATGAAGTGCATGGCCTCTGATACTTTCTCAACAGAAGTCTCCTCCTGGCTATATTTCACCAGCTTTCAACATCAGGTATAGCTTGCTATGACCAAAGAAGCACTTTTAAATATGATAGATGAAAAATATACTAATTTCAGTAGTTTAAGCATCAGAAAATTTTACCATGCACTAATGCTATAGAATGTGAATCTATAGAACATTACTACAAACACAGTCAGTCCTTCCATATCAAAAGAGCATAAGGCTGCAAAACAGAGTACTAAAAAATGAAAAAAAAAAAAAGAACATTCAATGATAGGCGTCCCAATAACTCGGTCCCTCTGAGAATACATTGTTACCATCTGTTATCAATCTTCCAATATACTATTACATCAAAATTTTTCCAAGGTGTCTCTGTTGCACCCATTTCAAAGAATCAGTGGTACCCTGGTCATCTGTCAGATTTCTGTGGTTAAGGAGGCTGCTGTCTGTATGATTTCTGCAACCTCATTTGTTGCAGGAGGTGTTTGGTGGACACAGCCAGGGACTGAAGTAATAGAAAGGGTGATCTCACAGTTAAGGAATTTGAATTTCAGCCTTGTGAATTAGATTTTATCTCTGTCTATGTCATAGGGTCCTGATATCATTTTGGGCAAGCCAAACATTTGTAACTTCAAGCAAGCACCAACCTTCCCCCTGTACGTGTTCAGCTGGAGACACCTGAATATGGATTTGCAAGAATTCAGGGCTCTCTCAGCTGCAAGTGAAGGCTGTAGAGCTGTGACCGGTATGTTATATTAGCCTAAAGATGCTAAACGCCCCAGAAAAACAGACCAGGAATTGCACTGAGTCAAATGTTTATAGAGGGCAATCTTCACAGTCTTAACTCTGTTTCTGTGCCTCCATTCCTCCCATGTGAAATGGGGACGACATTACTATCTACTTCACAGGAGCATAATAAAGACTCTGCTTGCTCCTGACCACTCCATCCCAACTTCTGTCTTTCTCGCTCTCTTTCTAGTCAAATCTCCACCTCCTTTCCTGGATTCTGTCCCCATTTCTGTTTCTCTTCTGTGTTTTCAACTCTTCTCTCACTCCTCATGCCTCTGATTTCCCAGGATACTGTTTGCTTCTTGCTGACTGGTAATAAAAAGAGGCCTCTAGAATCCCCTGGCTTCATCTGCTGTTTCTGACACCCCCAAATCTTTAGCAGCCAGAGGCAGCAACTGTAGGGAAAGTCTGACTTAGCAGAGGAGGAAGCACAGCCAGTTTATAAAGATTCTTCCAAGAATATAGCTGCTAGGTACTGAGTAATCTCTGCCATCCATTGGTAAACAGTGGTTCATTTGGTTTACTTTTGATTTTCGCCACAGAGCTTCATCACTTGGCCAGGTTTTTCTCCTGTCTTGACAGGAACCATGAACACACATTCCCACAGACACAAGGACAGCACAGGTGCCAAGGTCTTTTCCCACAGACTGAAGCCCAGCAGAATGCATGCCAGGAGACTTGACTACAGGGGTGCCTTCAGCTGCTCTAGCAAAGAAAAAAGGTGTCCAAATGTTTCACTCAGCTACAATGAGATTGCCTCTGGGTCCACACTGGGGAGGACTTTAAAAAACTAACCACATTTCCTGGGACAAATGTAGGTGCTCCAGGAAACAGAGGCTATGCATGCTTAGATTGCTCTCAAAATTCAGCAAGCTGAACGCTGCTTCACAGCCCAGACTCAATAAAGTATTAAGGATCCTATCTGCAATTTAGTCCCTTCAGTTGAAATCCATAAGAATCTAGCACATTAAATTCTCTGTTGCATCTGGGCCTGGGTTTTCAAGTGTGTTTTTGGATCTCACCACCTTCAATTCCTGACACAGCAAATGTTGTGGCGGCATTCCCTGAGGCAAGGAGGCAGCAGCATTCCTTGTCACCTCCATACTCCTCCATCTGCTGGGGGGTGGTTTTATTGAGGATCACATGTATTTGGATTAAAAGTGAGACATAAAACTCTTATACATTTACTGGACACTGCCTAATCAGAAAAAACCAAGTATTTAGTGTTTAGAAAACTATTCTAAAATGCAATTTAAAAAATCCAGTAAGATAAAGTTTTGAAGCATTTGCTGTTCACTCCATTTAAACTCTCAGTCCATGTTTAGTTTACCCTTCCTTGGTTTTTAAATGTATCTTACTATGCCAGCTAATAATACAGCTAGGAAGAAACAGGAAAAAATCTATTATCTGATGAGTGTTTGTGATGGTGTTTTGTGCTGATACAGTTCAGCTGGGGCCTTGTTGCTCTTTGAAACAATTTTGGAAAAGACCAAGCAAGGAAAATTCTCCAGACTATCCTGACAATAAGCCTCAGTTCTTTTCTGGCAAAACCATCCCTAGAGATGAGTGAGCATTCAGTCTCACCATGCATCCTTTTTCTGGACTCTGCTGAAAATGCCTCAGCTTAATGCCAATTCTGTATGAAGTTCTTTCATATTTATCTCAGGAAAAACTAAAAAAGAAAATTATATTAAGTACACAGATTGGAATAAAATCAATTATGTATGCCACGATACTCGTAAAAGGTCATGTCTTATCAAGGAATTACAGATGGAAGTGATTTCTCTGTTGTAAATTAATACCTATAAAAATATTATTTACTTTATTGTATGAATGAATAATACAAACATAATGGCTTTTCCTAACATTCTGTATTTAAAATGGATGGAATAAAACCACTACCATGTCCTATGTCTCACTTCCAGTCACAAGTCATGTGCAGAGATAATTGTTTGTACAGAATTAATATGTAAGCTTTGGAAGAGGAATCCATGAACTCCGTTGAATTTTTTAAATAACCAAAAGACCGATTATCAGTTTGAAGTTTCAGTGCTAAAGGAGATCACATTTAAACTCAATAGAGGAAACAACTTACCTAATAATCAAATAGCAAAGATCTGTAAATTTATTGCTATTATGCAATGAATAGGAAAATCATGATACGTGTGTTTGCCTCACTGCTTACGACCACTAGGAATTAGATCATATTTTATGGCACTTAACAGTAGAATTAGTTTTCCCCATATGTATGACTGCAGTTCTGAATGTTGTCTGTCTAGTCCCTTTTTTCTAATGTATATATTCTAACAGATAAGGTTCCACATAAAAAACAAGTTTACTTATAATGCATACTTTTTTTCTGTGTTTTACTTTCAGTTATGCATTCAAATCTATAGATGAAAACCTTACCGCAAAGTTTAGTCTGGAAGGCAGAGGTCAGTGTTTCAATCTGACTGAAATTAGCAACCAGAAACACATGCTCTTCGTGCGGTTCACTCCCAATGGACTTCAGCGTGTTCATATCTACTCTTCCTACTCCAATGGCAAAAATCAGGATTCCGGAGTTACGTGCTTTAGCGGCAATATCTGCCACTGGATCCTGAGGCCTCCCATCCGTCACTATCATGATAATTCGAGGCACATTCTGCTTCAGAGGTCGAGCTCCTTCTGACTCGGAAAATGCAATGTTCACTGCATACTGAATAGCCAGCCCAGTCATGGTGCCAGTTGCCAGGTGCATCATCCTCTTCACTGCTCTTTCGATATCCTGCTTCCTCCTGAACGTCTTCAGCGAAAACTCGTGTTTGACTGTGCTGCCGTACTGAATCAGACCTACGCGGGTGGCATCAGGACTGATGTCCAGAAACTGCAAGATGGTTAAAATGAACTCCTTCACTTTTTCAAAGTCGTAAGCACGTACACTGCGAGAGCTGTCAATGATGAAGACAAGGTCCAGACGCTTGTTGTTGCAAGTATGTTCTGGAATGCAAAATGCAAACAAAAATACAAGAATTTAAAAATGCAAATCGGTTCAGGTTGACCTGAAGTCTCAAACAAGCTGTCTAAACAAACACCCTGTCAAGTGCTGGGAAAACACAGGAAAAATGTAAGATGGCAGAACTAAGGCTACTTGGGCTATACAAATTCGGCCTCCAGTAAATAATGAAAGCTGCCTGTTACATGATCAGTATATTTTTTTTTTTTCATGAGATCAGTGCCCAGAACGGCTAAGGCAGTAGAATGTGTAGATACTTGTGTTGTACCCTGTTTTGTCATTACTGTTGACATTTTGACCTCATACCCCACGCAGGATGGAAACCCTCTCTGAATTACATAGTTACTATTAAAGTGGGCTGCTCCGTGATGCTTTTTGTGGTAGTGCCTGAGAATTTAGAAATCTAACACTCCAATGAGGCAGGGTGGTATCAGTTCTCTACTACAAACAGGGAAAACAGAACAGGTCGAGGAGGACTGCGTGAGGGATCGCTTAAGTGATCTGAATGCCCGCAAATCCATGGGCCCCGATGGAATGCACCCACGAGTGCTGAGGGAGCTGGCGGATGTCATTGCTGAGCCACTCTCCATCATCTTTGAGAGGTCCTGGAGGACAGGAGAGGTGCCCGAGGACTGGAG
>Ga0065711_1000754_pt1 | contig 55986 bp, 56 predicted proteins | sample Hoacrofraction12_FD_59098 | JGI IMG/M metagenome (GOLD analysis project Ga0065711, IMG submission 59098) | Hoatzin crop microbial communities from Cojedes, Venezuela - Epithelial fraction 12 v2 (version 2) | ecosystem: Host-associated > Birds > Digestive system > Esophagus > Crop | place... | reverse complement strand
GGGGTGGGAAATCTTCCACTAACCATGACTGTGGTTTTTGGAAGGTAAGAAGTGATATCACCAGAGGCCGTACCACATTCCTTCTCAGATCTACACACTTGCAACAGCAAAGCGCATTGAGTAACTAGTTTGTCCGATACGAAGACTGACTCACAAGGACAAGAAAAGTTGGCAGGTATGTGTATGCTTGCGGTTCTTGTCCCATTTCCCTGATAATTTAGAAATGTGGCAGAAGAAAACACTAGCTTGGTGATGTGCAGGCCTCTCTTCTGGAATGGTTTACATTTATGTATTTGGTTAATGAAAGCAGCAAAGTTCCTTTATTTATTTTTGGTTGCGGAGACCATGTGGACAAGGACTTAAAGGTAAAATGTTTTCCCTTTTCTTTCGTCAGTAAACATTTTACACTATGCTGAGACAGACTTACAGAAGAAGCATGGCGTGACATGAAGAGCTACAGCAAAATAAATGCTGTGGAGTTGAACAGTGTAGAGATCAGTCATACCAGCCAGGAGGAAGAGGCAAGAAATGCGGGTATTTGACACAGGATGACTGTGGGCCCTTCCTGAGATGTGACCATGAAAGGGGAAGATGACTGATGAAGGCTTCAGGAGAAAGATTTTCAGCAGGTAAGGTTATCCTAAAGGCCCTGTACAAAACACTAGTGAGACCTCACCTAGAGTAAGATATAACCATGACCATCTGTGTTCAGTGAAGGTGAATTTGCATTAGAAGAAAGCAGAGGAGGGTTTCTGGGATGATGACTGGAGTGGAGAGCCTCAGAGGTTACCCTCAGGTCAGCAAGGCTATCGAGAAAAAACAACAAGGTCTCCCCAGAAAGCAGAAAGCTTCCTGGGACAAGAGCAATGAGGTTTGGAGCTGCTTCCTAACTAGAAGAGTGCAGACAAGTCACTGAGCTGATTTCGAGGTGGGACTTGACAAAGCCACACATCATGGTAGAAGGAACAGAGTAAAATGTTGCCCTCTAAGTGCACACAATGTCCTTTCAATTCCATGTCCTAGAGACCTGGTGTCTTTCACCTCAGATACTCACAGACTGCGCCGTGTATTTAAATAGAAAAGTGAGTTTCACAGACAGATTTGGGCTGCATCTGCATTGAAATTGCTGTGTATTGAGGGGAAACAGTCTACGAAAATAGAGATTTTGCTTTGGCTTCATTCCAATAAATCCTGTCTCATAGTTTCTCTTGTGCCTACATTCTTGATGTTTCTGGGGCCCTCTGGTAGGTGTTCTGGACAGTGCTGTAGGTACAGCAGCTTCAAGATAACAAGCTTCTGAAAGCCAGGAGTCCTGAGGACTATTCTGATAGCTGAGGACATCGCTAGCATAGTAAAACACCAGCTATGCTCCGCTCCTGTAAGGTGAATGGGAGGGGACAGACTAAAACCTCTGCTAGTTTGGGGTTTGTTTCTTTTTTTTTTTTTACTTCTTTATATTTAATCGTATCAAGGAAAGGACAAAAATCAGCCAGTGAGGAAGAGTGCTTTCCTCTCATCAAAGCTGCACTGAATTTACGTTTCTGCTCTAGCGTTGCTGTGAACTTCCAGCCCTGTGCACTAAGGGTAGACCCCAGAGAAGAGTGCGGTCCACCATCGCTGGACTGGATTCAAGGACTCCTACTTGCTTTCCTGATCTGAAACAGCTCGGTATTCTCACAGATCTAGCATCACACAGATGCAGAGCATGCCTCACATTTCAGAAACTCGCTAAGGATTTACTCAACTATTAATTAAAATCTCATTAGATTATGATTCTATTACATGCTGGAGGAAGCATCCAGTTTCATTGCAAACAGTTAATTTAGACTCTCTGAAGATGTTCCGTCAGTTAAAACAAAACCAGCAGTCCAAAGAAAGAAAACTGTATCATTATTCATGGCATTACATTACAGTTCAGATGGGATTAACCAAGTCTGTTTCTACTCTCTTTAACAATATAATCTGATGAAACATGCCGGTTGTGTTAATTATTGTTTGTTACGGCTGTTTATGCAGGATACATCTTTGGTGTAGTTCCAGCGAATTTGTGATGCATCTTTCCCTCTGCAGATTTCTTTTTTCTCTGCTTAGGCTTAATGTAACTATAAATGATAATTTTGTGGGTAGTCTCTGCGCAGTGAGCCACATGCTCATATTTATATCAGAAATAACTCATACCTTCAAGGAATTAGCAACTGAAGTGTGCTCATTTCTATCTGTGGCTGAAATTAGCTGCTAGATACCCATTGTGTCTGTTTTTTATATAGGCCCACACAACTGCAAGCATCAAAGGGACATTGCATGAGAATAAAGCAACTCCCTCAGATCTCACTTGCTTGATTCCTGATGTGGACTTCATTTGAGTTTCTGCAGTTAGTTAGGAAGCGTTCAATTCTGCTGCTACCCTGCCCCAGCGTACACGGCGCTGTGCTCCCCATGCCAGGCCACGGCATCTTGCTGGCCGCAGTCATACCAGCAAGGAGACCAAAGGAAACTCGGCTGACTTTCAGCCCTTATTGATGCACAGTGCTTCAGAAATTTCGCTACTGTGAAGCAAGTGCTAGTAAGTAAATGATGTGGTCTAGCCCCAGTAAGTTTAAATTAACATTTCCACACAATGCAAACACTTGCTACTTTTTATATTTTTGCGGCAAGTTATTTCTGTAAACTCTTTGGATGGGTGGAAAGTACTTTCGAAAATGTGGAAAACATATAAAACTCCTCCAAATACCCTGCAGATTTTAACAGCCCACACAGGGACCAACTCCATCTCATTGCTGATGCCCGCAATGGAAAGCAGGCTGCCAGCTCAGGCAACCAGAGTCCGATCCCTCACAAAGGTGTCACTGTTAACGCCGGGGAAATCACCCCACAACCATCACAGTCAGAATGAAGTCATTGGCCTCATACCACAACAGTTTCGGCGATGATATGTATTGAAAGCAGAACACAGGTTTTCATTTTACAGACTCCTTAAAGCTCTTCAATGTCTGTGCAGACCTGGGGCATCACTTCTAGACTCATTAAACAATAGGCTTAATTTCTTTATTCACTTTTGCACTGCTCTTAGAAGTAGTCCATCCTACAGAGATCCACAGGCCATTTGAGGAAAACCACTCAGCTGGAAGGAAAGACGAGGTGGCGTGTGGGAAGTGAGTCCCTGCGAAGTTGGTGTTGACGGAGCTGGCAGGGATCTGGGACACCCAGCCTTGCCACGCGTGTGCTGGGCTTGCTGCTCCCAGTGGGCTCTCCATCCCAGAAGGCTGCAGGGGCACACAGCCTTTCCCTAGGAGTTACTGGGAGGCTCAGCTGGGGACCAAGTTCCCCTGACCAGCTCTCAGCTGGAGCCAGAGACAGCTTCAGAAATGCCCCTCGGGAAGGGAAGCAGCCACCGTGCTGGGTGAGGGCTGCCGGGTGAGAGCTGCTGGGTGAGTGCCATGCACGCTCTTGGAGAGCTGCCCCGGGGTGCCAGGGCACAAAGACCCCTCTGGGACAGCCAGAAGGCTTCCTGGGACACAGGCATGCTGCCATGGCATTTATTGTGCTGTAAGTTGTCATGGTTTCTGCTGGAAACTACCTGTAAACTTTCTTCTTCTTACTACGGACCTATATTACATGGACTCGTATCTGTTACACTGATTCCTCCAGCAGCACCGGTGGGACAACTCTTCCTAAAAGCAACCACTCAGCTAATTTCTGTTACTTGTGTGACAGCGTACATTCGGATAAGATATTTAATCTCTACTTACACTGCAACTTCTTAGTCGCCTTCTACACTGGCTAGAGTGTTACGGCCAGCATTCCGCGAAGCTGTCTGTTGGAGGGCGAGGTACCACACGCAGGCAGAATTGTTCCCCTGGCTCTGCACCCAAGCAGCTTTCAGTGAAGCTTTCTCTTGAAGCTCTCTTGTCACCTCATGCACTCATGGTCCTTACAACTATTTGTATGTGGTATACCTTGCAGCTGACCAAAATAATATTAAAACTAAATTTTACTATCAATAAAAACACCTTTAAAGTTTTTGAAGGACTCTGTACTGCTGTTCCTGAACTCAGTAATCTCCCAGGCCAGATGCTGTGCAGGCAGCCAAAATAAAGCTCTCTTCAAGCTCTTTTGCAAAGCACCTGAACATTGCCATGCAAGGATGCAAACATTTCCTCCTCGGTGTCTCAGATAAGATTGCTGATAAGAAATACCAAAACTGCCTACGCTCATTACACCTGTCCTCTGGGAAATGGGCTGGAACAAAATTATTCCAGAGCAGCCATCAGACTGTTAAGTCCTTCCGGTCACTACCAATTATCAACATTATTTGATAAAATACGATGTAGCAAGTTATCCAGGTTTACTGCAGTCTTTAAAAATATCTGTGGGGTTTTTTTGAATTCCACAGGGTGAGTTTTTTGAAACAGCACCAACCTGAAATACGGGTGGGAGGGGGTCTGAGTTAGCAATGGTTTTGTGTGTCCATCTGTGGTTTTCCAGGTCAGACACACTTCACAACAGTACAGTAACACCAGCAAAGTCCCTGCCTCTACTGAGCAATGTTTTGGGCAGGTAAGTCAAGTAACACATTCTCTCACAGCGGGGGAGGCGGCTAGATTGTTTGTCCTAATGAATATTTCTAGCAATTTTACAATGATAAATTACAGCAAGAAGTTCTCTACAATCTCACATTGCTCCCTCCAGCACTTCAAAACGCTCATGCATGGCCTCTGCCGTTTCCTGGCTGTATCAGATCACAGAATTATCCCTAGGTTGGGGTACGTTTACGAGGGGACGTAAATGTTTTTAGTGTAAACAGCCAACTCGCCTGCCCCACAGCAGAGCAGCGCATCTACACATTCCTTCCCCTTAGACTGGTTGTGAGATTTTTCCACTGAACACCTGCTAGCATTTGGGGTACAGCTCCAAATCTAGCTCCGTTTCTGGCAGGTGGGTTGGATCATTCAGAGCTGCTGCTGCAGCAGACCTCAGGGCTGCTGGTCTTAGTCTGGGCTATAACACATCTCCAGGGCTGGCCCTTTGCAGAGGAAGGTGGAACAGCTATCTTTTCTCTACTTTCATCAGCAAAAAGCAACAGGCAAAGTTACAGGTTGCCTACGTTGTGCTGAGGAGGCAAAATTACCATGTAACGAGACCAAAAAAGGGCAGATAGACTTGTCTGAGGCTGGAGTCCACACAGCCAAGGAGCTGAGGGCACAAAGCTAATCATCTGCCTGTCTGCCCTGAGCCCTGCCAGCCTGGTTCCGGCCCTGGGACGTGATCCGAGCGTGCCCCGTCTGTACCAGGCCTTGGGAGAGCAAAGCAGCAGCAAAGGCTCCGAGGTGTCCACGTCCCACTGAAGGCAGCGCAGCAGCTGCCTTCGGACACAGAAACCCACCAAGCAACGGTCCTTCTACATCACCGAGAAAGGGCTGAAGCAACTACAGCTGAATCTGACCCTATTCATGATTTTTTTTGTGTTGCACTTTCTGTTCCTAAAGCCTCCCCCCCGTCAAAAGCCTCTTGCTTTACTGGTTTCATCCCATCGCCCAAGACAGCTGCAGTCAGTGCTCTACAGTCATTTACATTTGATTTTGTTCAAAATAAGAAGTGCCATTGCATTTCCACCCATGAAACTAAAAGCAGAACAGGGAAAAACATACGTATGCAAATGGTTATACATAACTGTCTAAAGTTCTTAAGAGATTGCATGGAAAATAGACCAGGAAATTTCACAGATTTGCAGCATGACTCAGGGGGCATCCAAACAGTCAGTGTGACTCATGGGCTGCGTAGGCACGTACAGGTGTGTGGGTAGGCTTCTGGAAGCCATATGGTTTCCTGCAGGAGCTGAATATCAGCACAAGCCATGGTGGTGGGGAGAAGAAAAGTGACGTTTTATCACATAACAAGCTACTTAAGCACTGCTTGTCCAAGAATTGCTAATGGAGTGGAGCCTAGTGAAGGCTGGCTTCCATCAGCACTGCAGAATAACACGGCTCTTCTAAAGAATGGGATCTATTTACAGGAAACTCTTTGGAGCACAATGACATTTAAGGGGGTGAGAGGCAATTATATTCCAAAATAATTAGGTTTTGTTGAAACTGGTCTTTGCAGAACTCGCTATAGGAGGCCACAGTCTGGCAGAAAGGGGACATCATGTGGGACCCTGGCAATATTTAGGCTTTGTGAAAGCAGCTGGAAGCAATTTCATCTAAGCCCTAATAATGTTTAAAAATGAACAACCAAGCTTGGATCCAGAGCAAGACACTTACCCCACAAAGCCAAGAGTTGTACCTGCTTAGCCCCATCTAAAAATGTTGTGAAATACTGTAATAAAATACTCAGGTGAGCTTCTCCAGGCAAAGGACGGGCATGCTGCCGTTGTCAGTTCCTGGCACAGGACAGTGCACAGACCCACCATCGGCTGAGGGAAGTCTGAAAAGCTGCTACAGCACCAGGGAATTCAACATCTTCTCTCCCCTCCCCAGCCACAAAAATTTACATGATCGCTTCCCCTCAGGGGGACTAAACAAGGAGGTAAAACCAGGACAAGGATTTTGTGACTTTGTATGAGTGGCACAAGCAAGGCCAGACACTATCCATCAAAGGGGAACTACACACAGTAAATATACACTGCCCCTTCTTATCTGACAACTGCAACCTGTCATGTATTTCCTGCAAGACGAAAGCAAATGGAAGGAAAAGAGTGGATGTTTTTCCCCCATTATTCTTCCGACAGCAAGTTCTTCCCCAACTCCAAAGCCCATAAAGAAAATGAAGAGGAGGTGGTAAATCGTAGTTACAGGTTATGGGAATGCAAATGGAGATTTTTTTTTTCGTTAAAAGTCAAAGTATCAATGCAATGTAACCTCCTCTCATGGACGTGGTGCGTTTCCTCCTGCAGCTTCAATCTGAAGTCTGACAGAAGCAAGAGACAGGTGAGGAAATCAGAAGGGATTCATGTATCTTCTGTCAGCCAAAGGCACCTAAGGACAGGAGGCTTGCATCCTGCTTTGGGTTTGGATCTCATGGGTGCTGGGTATCTGGAGATGGGACTGCGCCGATCTTGCCCATGCTGAGAGCAGACCTGATGTGCTGCAGACCTGGGGTAACGCTTCCTCCACGCAGTGCGGGTGTTACTTGAAGTCCCTCTCCAAAGAAAATTTTCACCAAAAATGGGGACTGCTTTTCCTGAAAGCATCAAAATCCTGGAGAAAGCCTGTGTAGCAAGATGCAAATCTCTTTTTGAGATCTGTACTTCAAGACAGAATTACTGTGAGGGATTTGACCCAGGGCATGTCCTGTGGTCTGTGGCTTTCACAGGGATGGAAAACCCTATTCTCACCACAGTGGAGACATCCATGGATAACAGAGAGAGTTATTCTGCTTTTGGGCTAGGTGAGATTTTTGCTGATAAGTACTTGTAGATGAGGTAATACCCTTCTGTCAGTGCTGCTTTTACATTATAGCAGATTCAGCGAAGGAAAAGAGGTGGAGACAACCATCTTGATCTAACAATATATTAGAAAAAGTGGAATGACAGAAATAAAACACTAGTCTCTGAGCTGTCAGAACATCTATGCTGATATGGGAACAAGCAGGAAGACAGCAGAGACAGAGCAGGTTACAAAAGCAGTGATTAACCATGAAAGTTCACTTCCAGAAGCCATCTGGAAACTATGGGCACTGAATAGCGAGCCCCATGTTCAGAAGCCGATTAGGGTGCTCATCCACTATCTCCTGTTGGCCTCTACAGGAGTAGAGTTATCTACTTTCAAACGTACTGCTGGTACAATTTTAGCTAGAGCCTTTGGGTGCTGTTCTGCTCCATCTTTTAGTGAATGTACAGAATATGGATTAGAGAGTCTCTTTCAGATCCCTAGACAACTATGACACCTCAACACCTTGAACTCTTGGGTAAAAATGGAAATATTTTCTCACCTTCCAGAAATCTGCCAGATCCACTTGGACAGAACCTGTCTCCCCTGGTGGACAGGGATGGATGGGGCAGTACTCATCTGCAGGAGTACTGCTGATATGGGAGAGAGAAGCTGGAGCTAGCCCCGCTCCATGTGTGCAAGCATCCCTTGCCAAGGGCACTGAAAGGAATGCCCTGCCCCCAAAAATAAGGCCTCCTGGCTGCCCTGCTCAGGTAAGTCGCAGGTGTCCTCAGTCATCTACCTGCTGCGCCAGTTTATATCCAGGACACTTCAGGCACACCAGCAAAAATGAAGCAGGCAATTACCAGCAATGTGTGAAGTGAGTACAAACCACTGTGCAGGCCCTACACCCAGTTCGCTTGTGGGTGATGCACTTCATGTTTTGTTCTTGACTTAGGAAGACCAAGTCTTCACAAATAAGTGAAGCTCTACTATACAGACAAGCCCTGTAAGTCTTACGTATCTTAGATGTTAATCTTTCCTCAGAATCAGTGATTTAATTAATTAATTTTAATTTAACATAATAAAGATGGCTCTGTAAGAGCTTGAACATAACCGATCATGAAATAAACATAACTTAATAATATCTCACTGATGTTGCAATTATCTGCACAAGCAGCTGGCTGGTCAGCTGGATCCCTGCTGTTGTCAGAGGCGCAGAGCACCGAGCCCTGCTCTGGGGATGGCACATCCCCGAAGCAACAAGCCCAACAAGCTCCTCTAACCCAGGGGCCACAGACCTCCTTGATCCAACATGGAGCTAACGGAAGGGTTTCGCTGCAGCAGTACAGCCCAGGAATGGCCAGACTGGAGGGGCAGAAAGGATGTCAAACTTTTTTAGAAGGAAACTCAGAGGTTTAATAGGTCCACAGAGAGAGGCTCAGGTCCAGTGTGTATTTCTAGGTGCGCTTTCCATCACGAGAAGTGAGAGAAATGCCAGGTTAGGGTGGAATAGCAGTGGACACACTGGGATCCTTCCTGTGGGGTCTGCAAGTTCAGGCTTGCCTGCACCTCACTGCTACTGAGAGCAGCCCCAGCAGTCACTCGTCCTCCAACCGGCGAGGGGAGGTCAGCCTGGCATGGGGGTGGTGGGAGCCAAGTCCACACGGGCACAGAGTGGGTTTTTGCGGGACTCCATAAATGCCGGGCTGCTCCCTCCTGCACTCGCAAGTGGCAACTTTGGCTCGGGGGACAGAGCCCTGCAGACACCTCGAGCCCTGCTTCTGTATGGAAAAAAGTTGTGAGAGCGTGTGAGTGTCTGTGCAAGGCATCAGCATTCTGCGCTGTGAAAAGGAGCAGGAGAGCCTGTGATGTGGGCTGAAGATCTCTCTTCTCAGCCTCTGTGGCAAGTTAATTGTTGTTGATTACAAACGCAGCGCAATCTTGTTAATTTGCAGCACAGAACAACAGCCATTTAAGAGAACAGACCTGCATCCAGCTCCTCCAGCACAAAATTCTCACATTATTTAACAGTATGGTGTGAAGCTGTTTAGGAAACAAATAGCACGCAGATCTGGTAAGGGCCAAATGGATTGAAAAGCAGATGATAGGTATCTGATTAACAACATGAGGTGTTACACTTCATTACCTCTGCCACGGTGGCAGCCTGAAGTGTGAAGATCAGGTCTCTGCTGCACTGGACAACGCAGGCAGAAGAGTCGCTGTACAATGCCTCAGTCTTGTCCTCTCTTTCTGCTCTTGTGGGTAGCTGCCAGGGAGCCCACGGGGCCAGCTGCACCTCTGGGCTGTCTCATATCTGCCCTGCGGGAGCAGTCCTGTCCCTGTACACAGGCAGGGCAAGGAGCAGGAAAGAGGCGACCTGAGAGGCAAAATGACTCGACCAAGGTCGCCCAGCAGACCAGCAGCAGAGCCGCACGGGAGGCTCCGTTGAAACAAGTGACAGCAGTCTGGGCAGTGCCCCAAGCTCGCCACAGGGCAGGGAGAGTGCATCTGTAGTGGGACACAAGTCGCTAGCCTTGCTGCAAAACAGCCCTCTAGGTGACACCCTGCAAAGTTCTGGCAGAACAAGAGAAAGCTGTGATTCCTCACTTAGAGCCTCTGTCAGCCCTGCTGGAAGGAGACAGAAGGGAAATGGGATGAGACCAAGCTCCGCTGAAGAAAGAGGCAGGAGACATATGTTGTCTGTGGCCAGTACCCTGGACATATGCTCAGGCAAGCTCTATGGGACACTTTTTCCCATCATCTTATGAATAAAGTGATTTCCTATTGTTAAGAGACCCACCACATCTGTACATGATGCTTGACTTGATTTTTATTCTAACACAGCAGCAAGTAATTGCTTGCTATAACACATATTCCAAAGTAGGATTTGTAACAGATCTGAGTTTTATGTAATTTTCTTTCATTCAAATATCATGGTGTTGCATACACAGCTCTGCAGTGTGCCTGCCTTCTCACTAAGCTTCTATTGCCCCTTCCCAGAGGAATCGGAGCAAGAGCAGCTCTACTGAGCAGCAGATTTCTTTGTGGCTGTCCCTGATGGATGATGGTGACATAAGCTAGCTGTCTTGGGGATTTCACGTAAGCTGAAGCTTGGGAGGCTGAGCTACATAGAACAAGCGTCAAAGCACACCCAGGAGCCCAAAATAGGAAGGAGAAGGCGGCACATGGACTGAAGTGGCTCAGAAGCACTAGATCTGGACAGCAGATTAAATATACATTGCAGTGAATGTGGGGTTAGTCTAAACCAGCTCCAACAAGTCAAGGATGAGACGTCCTACGGTGAACTGCAGGCACAGAGTGCTCCTAAGTGAAAATTCTCCCTGCAACCAAAGCAAGAAATCCCAAATCAAAACCTAGTTTTGTTAAAAGCTATCAGTACCAAAAATATTTTGGGGGCAAGTGGAAGAGGTAAGTTTTGAAGCAGCAAAACGCAGGCAACAGGGATCAGAAAGGAAAGAGAAGTGAATACGCAGGGTCCTGATGCAGTCTAAAAGCTCTGGTTCTTACCTTCTGCTCCATCAAAGGGACATCCAGATCCAACCAAGGCTCGCACAGACCATTTGGGAATTAAAGTACAGTTTAAGGCTTGCCTACAGTCATGCCATCATGACTGCAGCCGGGAGTGACGGCGTGTGGCTGCAGAGCCCCCTTTAGGGAGGGATCGCCAGCCTGTGCAGGGAGAGGCAAACAGGCAATTTGCAAATCTTTTTTTCTTGTAACACTCCTCAAAACGCCTTTGGCCGCTTTCCCTCTTTCCTGTGGCCGGGTGACAACGCAAACTACTGACTACACCTTCTAGGTGACATTCAGTAAAATCACAGAAAAGTAAGAAAGCCTGTATATGAAAATTCAAGATTTTACTTGCAAATATATCCTCAGGCAGCGTGAACCTAGTACAACAGCACACAGGAGTGTTTTACGGATGGGTGGGAGGGGGGCAGAGATGCAATCACTGCACAGCAATTGTCATGTTCGGGGATGACTGGCAGGTTTCAGGAAGAGGTTGTGTTCATCTTTCCCTGACGAGCTGTGTGCGAACAGCAATGAGAAATGCTGTCACTTCATTGCTAAATCCAAAACAACACATTCGCCTTTAATCTACTGCATTTTAAAAAGCTTTAGTCAGGCTAGGCACATGACGCCGGTTACCCCAGAAGGAGCGGTAAGTAAAGCTTAGAGCCTCCTAAGCAGTTTATAGGCTATACGTTCTGCTCGAGTGCCTCCTCTAAGTAAAAACCTGCAAAATCCTTCATCTGCAGCACCTTCGGGAGCGACAGAACTGACAACCAGCCGTGCAAGCGGCTGACGAGAGTCGCAAGGTCAGGCCCCCACACAGAGGTACCAGCTCGGCCCCGCGCAGCAAAGCAAATGGTCTGCAGGACGGTCCCACCGCCAGCACAGGTACCGAGGCACTGAAATATCTTCCTTGCTGCCTCTGTTTCTACATCACCATGTGACACCTCCCAGGCCTCCAGGACTGTCCGTCTGTCCCTATTCTACATACCACAGCCACTCGGGACTCTGTGGTTCAATGTCCCCGAGATCAAGGGAATTTGTATCTGGATGAGATCCTACGTAACTAGGCAGAAAGACAAGGACACGAGAGCGTGGTAGAGAAAATAATCCTGGTAGGAACTGGGGGAGCACTCCCAGCAAGGAACGCGTTCCTGCCTGGTGCCTCTGTTGGGGATGGCTGGACACAATTCCCTTTGCAGATCAACGTTATTCATATGTAAATCAAATGCTGGTTCAAAGGCTTCTGTTGAATCCTTGATTCCCCCTGACTCTGCCTTTCAGTTTTCCCCCTTTATGCCAACAGCTTAGTCAGAGGTCTTTTAAATCACTGGAAACATCTCAATTATATAATTAACCAGAAAGTGAATATCTGCAAACTGCAACAAGGGAAGGCTTCGGCTGCCCGAGTTTGAGGGTATGGAGGAAGCTTGTATGCTATTAATTTTTAACTAAAGCTGACAGAAAGGAAGCTAAACCCAGCTGTGATCCTCTCTGCCAGTTCCTCCAAGAGCACGGCAGCCATGAATGTTGCACTGTGCCTCCATAACCACGTGGACCCCGTGGCTGTGTGGGGAGGCTTGAATCCCCTCTGTTAAGGGAAGGAATTGCACAGGAGGTGGTTTTTGCATCCTTAGAGGCAACTTGGCAAGCCCCAAAAATGCTTTGTTCCCCGGGCCAGGCTTTGCAGGAGTGCCCCATCACCTGATACGCGTGAATAAGTCTTTTCCTATTTAAGCTTCACTCTCAGCTGATGGACCATGAACTGCTGAGCCCGAAATGAAAGGGCAGGGCCAAGGAAAGCACAAGAGTGAAGGAGTTAAACAGTCACCAGTCAAGGGCAGCGAACAAGAGAGCAGGGATTTATCTGCCGGGAAGCAGAGACAAAGATGAGGACAGTTATAAGGACAGCATGAAGGGAATGCAAAGAAGCACAGAGACAGGAGACTGCAGTGCCACAAGATACACATAACCCTTGGGAGGGACATGTGGTGACAGTTGCTCCAGCCTATAGAGCCAGTGACAGAGCTTCTGAAAGCGGAATGGATAAAAAAATAACTATTATCTATTAAGCACATATTAATTTAGACCAAACCTCTAAGAAACTTAGATCTGATTTCAAATTCCTAATATCAAAAGGCAAATTGATCAGGTCAAGGAAATGAGAAATCAGCTAGGCTGAGGAATTCAATGACCAAAAAGTGGAAGTAAAGCTCTTAAACTGCTCTGGGACTTGTATCTCGTGCAAAAGGAGTAAGGTCTGGAACAGCACTGAAAGCCCAAGCCCCCACTCCACCGCCCGAGAAGAGCGGTTGGAGCAAGCAGAGACTCCAGGTGGGATGGAATGGGAATAAAAGCCAAGGTACCAACACATGGCAGGTCAAAAACATTTGGTTATCACCGCTGGCAATCCCCAGACCAAATGACACCTCACAGTAGGTATTAAACAGAAAAGTTCAGTCATCGATATGAGAAAAAGCAGATCAAAGAAAGGAGAAGGGAGGGTCTTTTTACAGAGAAAATGGGGTAAATACTAGTCTCAGGGTGGCCCCAGGCTACATTAACTCTTTGTCTTACTTTTCAATAGGAAAACAAAAAATGTTGAATGTGAGGTAAAAGGCAAGATGGGCAATAGGATAAATATGACAAATGCTGTAACTGGCTGTTTTTTCAACCCGGAAAAGGGGGGAGAAAAACCACAATTTCACATACTCAGCTGCAGTGGACTGACACAGGAAGCTGCAGAAATAGTAGTATTTGAGCGAGTCTGGGACATTACGATACAACTAGGAAAAAAGCAAAATAATACTGATATTTAGGAAGGGAGAAGTGGTGAGGAAAGGTTGAGGCCCCATAGTCTAAGTGCAGTAGAAAGGTAGGTCTTTAAACAAATTTTGAAAGAGTACAAGATAATCAAATGCCAATAACAGTAAAAAAAAAGAGAGAAATTTTGTCAGACTTTGTTCTTTCTTCCTTTGAAAGCCAAAGGAAGCCCCTTAGAGCTCATCCCTTTGGACTTCAGAGAAGCAGCTGACCTGGCATCAAAGGAAGATTAGCAAACTGAAGATGCTTCTGCTAAAAGACCAGACACAAAGTAGGAAGGAACTGGCTACAAGGGAGGCAATGAAAACCAGCATTGGAAGAGGCAGGACGAGCCTGAAGAGGAATTACTACCATAGGTCCTGAAGGGTCTGCCACTGAGTTTGACATTTCGCTGTCTCTAGCACAAGAAGTGAAGTTTGCTCTTCCTGCCTACGTTCAAGAGACAGGAAAGAGGGTACCACCAGGAAACCAGCCTGCTTCAGCAAGGACTAATGGTTGGGTAGTTCAAGCTGCAAAAGAACGACAGAGGAGATCTCATTCCTCTCTCAGACCAGAGAACAAGCACAAGAGTGGGAACAGCTATCTCGGCCACCGACAGCAGCAGAGTAGGCTGGCCGAGGTGCACCCAGGGTGCATCAGCAGCAGTCTCCGCTCCAGGGCAGCAGGGGCAGGAAGCCAAGCTCATTTCCAGATCAAAAGGGATTCATTTGTAAAGAGCAGCAGACAGGGCAGGGTGGCAGGTGCAGTTCTGCAGAGGCACCCAAGCTAGCAAAGACATCCCATTCCCTAGAAACACGCCACTCCTCCCTCTCTCATTGCCTGTTTCCTTCCACCCGCGTCTGGGCAGGGTTTCACTTCAAACTGTGCCAAGGCACTGTGCAAATTGGCCAGGGAGCGCTTGCATGGCCACAGTACCTGCAGCACTGCCAGGGAGAAGCTAGGACCTGGCAGAGGTGCTCTGCTGCCCAGTGCTGCTGGGACAGACCCCTCGGTGACAGCGAGTGCCCCAGGAATGGCTGCTCCCAAGTAATTCGGGACCATTTCTAGCAGCATTAGTCAACGCCCTTATCCTGACACATTCTGAGCCGTCTAGCCAAGTTAATGACACAGACGTTGCTTCACGGTGGTCAAATCTCTTGGCTCATAAAAGAGTAGCTGGAGTTTCCTGCCTTTCATAAAAGTCAGGAGCCCTTCAGTATCCAGCTCATTTATGCAAGATAAAAATCTCTTGGCAGAGGCTCTTTCCTCACTTGCAGGTTAATTTCATTGTTCAGGCTCTGCAGAGCACTTAATACGTCCCTCCCCTGTTAAAGTCTAGCAAAGTTTTTGACTGATGTGGCTGGGTATCAGCCAGGTACCGCCAGTTAAGGTGCAGGGGGGTTCCTTACCACTATCTTCATTTTCTCTCCCATCTCCATGACCAGGATTGCACGAACCCCACCTGTCAGGCAGCCCCTTGCATCTCTTGTCCACCTCATCCACTACTGAATGCGGGTGCCCAGTGTCCTGCAGCACTTGTTCACTGGGGTGGGAAGTGGCAAAGAGACCCAAAGGTGGAATGGCAGGGTGCAGGAGATGGCCACAGCCATGGATCAGGGAAACGCTCCCAGAAAGAGCATGTGCCTGCGAGCACCGAAAGCGCCTGGGCCTTCTGGTTTTCCTTAGGGACTGCGTACAGTGATGGCTTGAGCCAGCTGGCATCAGGTGGGTCCTTCTGTTCTGTGAGATAATGGCACCCCTCCAGAGAAGCCAGTACAGTTCAAAGAAACTAAGCAGCACAATTCTAATTAAACTTATGAACTAATGAACCAGGTTCCCAAGTGACATGGTAAAATATCCATCACTGAGCTTTCACAGCGAGGCTAACTGCATAGCCAGAAAATTAGCAATCCTTGGTCTGGAACAAGTGTGGGAACTGTGCAGAGATCTCTCCATCTCCTTCAGGGACCAAACTTTCTACATCTTTGCCCACCTAGTCCATCCCTCATGGCTTACCATGGCTATTTACCAGTTGCTTCCCAACACTATTTAACTGATGTGGTCATACAGACTGTCCAGTCCTCATCCTAAATCTGTATCCTCTTCGTAGCCAGCTTAACTCCACGAATCTGCAGAGCCCATTTAATCCTGCTGCTGCCTGCTAGTGGTGTAGTGTTGTGTGTCAGGCTAGTAACTGAACAACCTTTTACTGTCATAATTTAGCCTTATGTAGAAGTGTAGTTGGTCATAGATGTGCCTTTGCAATTCAGAATTACAGAACTGAGCCTGAAAAGCACAGTCCTACGAAGGACATTAATATGCAGAAAGGGGGTTGACACAAATGGGGCCATTTTGCATGCCCCCACAGGGTACTGCATCTGTCCCCGCAGTGCCACAGCAGTGGGGAGAGCAGGAGCATTCCCTTTGTTTTTTGCTTCACCAGCACTAGTATTTTAGAGGCTGAACATTATAATGCAGTGTTAAATAATAACAATAATTAAAACATCAGCACCTCTGTTCTGTTAAGCAGCTACAAGGACACGTGGCACTGCTCAACCAGTTTGGTTTTTGTTGAAACAGCATAGGGCTCTTGCACCGCTCCCGCAGCTGTGAGCTGGCAGTGCCCACAGCTCGGCAACCTCTCTGCGAAGCCTGGCTAAGAATACTGGCACCACTGCCACGCTCAGGAAGGAGACCTGAGCTTTCCTCAGCCTTTTCTGGTGCTGCCCATGCCAGGTCTCTTCAGGTTGCCATTACACAGGGCAGAAGTGGAAATGCTGCTTTTGGTTTATGAAGCTGATGAGGGACCATCTGCAGGGCCCCAGCAGCACGTCCTTCTGCTGTTGCAGGGGGGCAGCTTTAGTCACAAGGCTGAATATGCCTGTAGGACCTGACCGTCAGTTACTGCCTGCCTTCAAGCTCTTCAGTCCAAGGATTAGTCGCAAGCTGTGTCCCCCAAAGTCCCCCACATCTGCCAGAGCTGGCATGCAGCATTTGGGGCAGAGCAAGGGTTTCTCTGGGGTAATCGTGCTCCCCTGCAAGTACTGAAGCATTTTTCTGTTCTGCTGCCCATTAATTCCTCGCATCCTTTATCTCACTCAGCAGTAATGACCCGAGGCAGAGGCCCTCTGGAAACATCTGGGTAACAAATTGATACGTGTTTGTCCCTCTGGGTTAAAGAACAGTCTTGTAAAATAGGAAAACCCACTTTATAGAGAAATTTAATTTTATATTTAGGTCTCCTCTAGTAATTGTTTTCACAGAATTGCATATTTCATCACAGCATCTTTGTTCTTTTATTTCCCTTCTTGTGCACTTAGTCCAACAATGGTCATAACTCACTGCAGGGCCAGCTAGATTAATATCAAAATATTTGCACAATATCAAACTACAAAGTCTCCTGGAGAACCAGAAAAATATTCAAATAGGTGATTTCATAAATTGACCTATTTCTCTAGTGAGAAGTTTTTGTGATGTTGAAAGTTATTAAAAACAAGTTTTCATATGTAAATTTACATTCATAACTTCAAGTCCTAACCCCAATTCTCATTTTGATTTTCGTGTGAAGAAGCAATTCCTTGGCAAAATCAGTGCGACTCAACTCTGGTCTGTAGCACACATGAGAAAGTAAGAGGTAGAGAAACAGCTTTGATTTGCATCACCAAAAGCTTCCTGATTTACTTCCTGCTAGAAACAAATGAAAAATGAGGACTTTATGAATGCATGCAATAGCTTTTCTACCAGTTTTTAAAAAACAGAACAGAATCATAGTGGTTCACAGTGAGATAAATGTTAAAAATGGTATCTTGAAAGTTCAGTTCCTTAAGCACCTGGTAATAACACCTGAAACATGAGGGCCAGTGTCCCAGCCATAAAAAAACCAAGCCCCCAAACCCCATAGAGCTATTCAAGCTAACAGGAGCCAGGGGGTTCATCAGCTCTGGAGACGGATGCTTTTCGAGACCACCAAGTGGGTGCACAAACCAGCTTGAGACCCAGATAAGGAGGCTGTACAACTGGCACAGTCTCCAAACTGAAAAAAGCAAGCCAAGACCTGACTTCATACCATAGTCCAGGCTAATCTAGTGCAGGTTTTTGTTTGTTTGTTTTTTGTGTTTTTTTAACCACTGAAGCATCATCCCCATGTTCAAACACAGCTTTGGGGCCAACAGCAGCAATGCATATTGTACATCTGGGTTCCTATAGCAAAATTATTTGTTGCCTGTCTGCTTCCCACCTCAGTCCCCTTTCTATCTGAGTCTTTCAGGTTAGAAGAGTTTCTCCTAAAGTTAGAGTATCTGTGAACAAGGATGTCCTTTAGTGTAAACCGAGAAACATCAGACCTCTTCTCTGGAAGCAGAGGCGCAGACGCAGCTGTTCCAACAAAGTGCCCTGGCACAGGACCATCAACTTCTTGCTCTTGGAATCTGGTCTGACCATCCTCTGTCTTGAGACTGTTTTGCAGGTGACATACATTTTCCGCATTGCTGTAGGTAGTAGATAAGACACACTTACTTCACTGTTCCGAGCACAGAAAGTAGCTGCAGAATGTTCTGTTAGAAATTTTCTTCTCTGACATGGCCTTTTCATGGAACATGCCTTTATGTAGTCCCCAGTAAGGGCTTTTTTCTAATTTATCTGGTTTGTCCAAGCCATGGCCTGTAGTATAGCTCTGTGGTTGAAAAATGAGGTCAGCAAAAACAGTTACAGATCCAAAAAGTATATGAATTTTGTTCATATTGAAATTTTTTTGCTGCTGTACCTGTGCATATTTGTGTAGAGTTACCAACATACTCCTCCACACAGACAAGCAATGCAGTGGGGTGTTTTAAAAAAGTTTCACAAAAATAAGTCTTTACTGGAAGTCAGGAGGATTCTCCAGGATTAGGCTGGAACAGAATCCACAACATGAGGCTTTCTCCTGGGCTGCTAGTCAATTAAATTTACTTTTGGCAGTTTTGCCTGTCTAAGGCAGCACAGCCGTGCTGCCTGCAGAACATCCTCCGCAGCGCCCTGGGCACAGCAGCGATCACTGCGCTGGTGGATGGACAGATCTCACAGGCTGTCGGAGCCTGTGGTCACAGAGCGGGTCAGGACAGCCGCAGGGCAATGGGCAGCTCTCCCCAGTGCCCAGCACCACAGGGCTGCTCCTGTCTGCTGCGGCAGGAGGCTGATGTCAGAGAGTATTTTGAGCCCGGCACACTGAATGGAGGTAATAACCAGTATCATCATGCAGGAGCTAGAAGTAGGTAGAAAGAAGCTTTGTGTGGGTGGCGAGAGAAAAAAGGCAGATTAAGGAGACAAGGATCAGAATCTGCAAATCACGCAAAACCAGTTCTGTGTCAGGAGGGAATAATTAGCTTGCTCTTTTTCTAGACAAGCTGCACTGGTGTTGATTTAGAAACTCCCTTTCTGACACCAGGTGAAACTGGACACCCTTGAGGATGTTCTGCTTTGGGTTTTCAGTGGGTTTAGTGCATAGTTTTGCCATTTGATGCATATTAACGTGGCAGTACAGGTGGGTGGTAGATGCTACCTCCATTGCATGTCCATACCTGCTGGCAGAAACACAGAACTCTGGTGAGGGTCAGCACCTGGGGTAGCAGTTCAAGGTGGTTCTGGTGATAAACATCAGCCCCAGAGATAGCCAGGGGCCTTGTCCTACGAGTTCAAGCAAGAGGGGGATTCACTCCCTAGAAAATTTTCTGTATCCAAATGTAGTAGAATTCCTGTTACTTTATTAATTCCTTGGAGTTTGCTTCCACGAGGCTTTTGCACTATTACACCTGTGCAACCCAGGAACTTGGCATGCTGGAGAGAAGGTCAGGAGCAAATAGCTGCCATAGCAAAGAACAAGCAAAGCCAGCCTGCTGGCAGGTTAGCTTCCCGTTGCTGGATCAGTACAGACCTGCTATTTCTGCACTGATTCCTAGGTTTTTTGCCTTGTTGGAATGAGACATGTTCTGAAGATCTAGTTATGTCCCACATATTAAGAAAATTGCTAGTGGAGGCTGTAGAGTTATGCAAGTCCTACCTGCTCTTGGCCATCATCTGGCCATGATCAGGCTGCATTCATCTATTTTCTGCTGGCTACAGCACTGAGTATAGCTAGTTCTGTTCATCAAGTGGTAAAATAAAAGCTCAGTGTTAAGAACCTAAAGTCCCTGACCTACACCTTGCAAGCGTGATACACATGGCCAGCATCGGATCTGAACGCACCCCGCTTGGCTGCCACCCGCAGACCCATCCTGCCCAGGCGCTGCACCTCTTCCCAGACCAGCACAGCCGGAAAGCAGCAGCCCTTTGCTCTTCATTCCTTCAACACAAGAATCCCAGTTTCTGCATTGCTTCTTTTCAGGCCACGTGGGAAATGGGTTAGTGGCATAAAGAAAGGCACAAAAAGGATTGGAGGACTTGACTACCTGGCCTCTGCAGAAGTCAGCTGAAAATAAAATCCAGGAGCCTTTACACTTTGCCATGTATGCTAAGAGCAGAGGTGGAAAGCCTCATTGCACAATTTCACACCAAGGACAGAATCATCCTGCGTTTAGGAAAACCAAAGACATTCAAAGCCTGCTGTTTTGAGAAGGGAATTGTTCCAACTCAGGAAAAAAAAAAAAGACATAGGCAGCTATTATTCTGTCTGTACAAGTCTTATTAAATAACCCAGTGTCTGCAAACCATAATTTTAAAATTTTCCCTGTCATACAACATGCCAGACCGCAGCTGCATAAAATAGAGAAAACCCATTTATAAGTGACCAGAGCCACTGGAAAACTGTGGAAGTATTGCCTCAGGCTGCAAGGCCCTTTCCTGTGGAAAGAGTATTTTGCAATTGTGTATTAATACTGTTCCTTGCTGACAACTAGCACTCATGTTCTGGGTTCCATCAAAAAGGCTTACGTATAGGCTGTTCAAAACTCTGAATGCAAGTAGAGTGAGTTTTCTTCCTCATTATTCTGACCTATTCATTTCTCCCCCTTCCCTCCTACCTCACCATCAGACATTGAAGAGAATGAGAAAAGCATGGAAACAACAAATCTGCAGAAACAGGATGCCACGTGGCACAGAAGCACCATCACTGGATTCTCCATGGAAGAAGAGATCTTTCTGGACAAGCATAGGTAAGAAGATGCTGGAGGAATGCTCCAAAACAATTCTGTCACTGCTACATCAGTACTTAGTATTATTCTTTAAGCAAAGCAGCACTCCACCAGAATCATTTTTCTGCATAACCTTCTAAGACATCAAGTGCAGAAGTAGAAGTCTGTGACTGAATATCAGAGCTGCAGAAGTCTACAAAAACCTGCAAGGTTGGAGTCTGCATGCAGTGCTCCGCTCCCCCCTCCCTCCCAGGCTCGAACTCCCCATCCCCTCCAGTGCCACTGCCCCCCTCCTGCCTCACAGCCCCGTCTGTAACAAATTGTCACTCCCCAGGTCTCTGCTCCATTTGTGCGCTCGTGTTCATCAGCACACATGGCTTTTAAAGGAGAATGAGCCAAGGCCTTCGAGCTGAGGAATTCACATGCTGATTTTTGCAATGAATTTTTCTGAGCAATGTACAACTGCAAGCTAACAGATCTGCAAAAGCGTGGAAGCAATTAAATCCGAGGCTGAGGCTAAACTGAAAGCAAAGGGGCAAGTTAAAGATCCAGCACGGACAAAGGTTCTTCCAAAGTTCAAGGATGCTGGTTCCGGCCCCTCCATAGCATCTGGGAGAACACAAGCTCAGCTTGCCTGTCACTCCAACATCAGTCTTGTCAGGTAGTCCTCACTTTTCCACTCACTGGAGAGCTAATAACCTTCTCCAGGTTCAAGCACCCACAGACCCTGTCAGGAAATTCTTTACTGAGCTGAAGTTATATTGTAACTTTTCCTGCCAAAAGCAGGTTAGCCAGCAGTCCTCTTGCTAGGGGCCATCAGAAGGAGCAACACTCACTCAGGGGGCTGTGAGCCAGAAGGGTCACAAAAAAACTCAGTCCCAGGGTGTGAGCCCACAAGTGGAAGCAAGTAAAGACAACTCGATGTGCACAACTGGCAAAGCCACTTGCAGTCCTTTGGCAGCCCACGTCCACGGGGCAGCCACCATCCTGCATTCTGGTTGCACGCCTGCCAGCAAATGTGCCGAGGAGCTCACAGGCATAGAGGGAACGCAATTGCCTTAGGGTACATTATTCCCTGCGTCTTGACTGCAGTCAGAAATAGATGTAGTCTTCTCACTGTATTCCTAAATTGTACAGCACAGAGAATATGAGCACCAATGGTCTGAATGAGAAGGTTTCTGGCAGCAGATTGCAGTAGCCAATATAAGGAAGACTGCAGTCTCACAACCTGACTAAGGTAAGCAGAAGTTTTGGGGCATGACCGAAGAGAATTACTGTAGGTTTAAAAGAGAAGCATTATTTCCCGAGCATATCCTAGTTTCAAAGTGCTTTGCTGGTCAATTTGGAGCAGAATTAAAGCAGCAGGGTGGGAAAAAGCAGCAGGGGACAGGAGCCGACGAGTATCTGATTCACTGAGCTGGGAGGTGGTGGGTAACCTGGAAATAACAGGGCATTTTGAAGGGTGAGGGCTGTAGCAAAGCCAAAACAGCATCAGGAGACAGAGGGGTCTTCACCAGGGCAGCGAAAAGAGCAAAACCAAAAGCTGTGCAGAGGGCCCCATCCATGCCATCTCACAGTGGTCACACAAGCCACCCACTACAATATACACCCCCAGACAGCTCCCATGCTGCTTTCAGGGGCAGGTTCTCCTGCCTGCAGGGTAGTATCTACAGCAAGGCAAAGACACAAAAAAAGACATTTGACAGCAATGGATGTCAGCAAAATCTGAATAAAAGTTTCTGTTTTCACAAGTCTATTGCAGAAATACAGTAGATTTGCAGAAATACAGTAGATTTGCAGATTTCTTCAATTTGTCATTATTTTGAACCCCAATCCTGTCCTCTGGCACACTTGCTGTCAGCCTAGCGTGCTCCACAGCATGTCCAGTGAGCCAGACTTCTGATGGAGCCGTGGCGGAGAACCAAACCCAGGACAGTCCTCCCCATTTGCCAGTGCAGAAGGAGCATTTGCAACATCTCAGAGCTTTCAAACCATTCAGCAATAAATACCAGCTTTATACCAGTCATCAGAAACTGACACACAAGTCTGTATAGTGTGGAGAAATCAAAGAGAAGACCTAGGCATCTTGGTGAAGAGGGTTAAAAAAGGGAACACTAACCAGTGTGGGCTACCAGAGTAGCATGCTCCCCCCCAGGCTGGGAACTGCCAAGAGGATCCTGGCTGCTACCCAGCAATAAGCCACATCACAGCCCATACCCCTTCAGCAGCTCCTCACCTACCTCCTCCCAGCAAACATCCACCTGGAGACCTGCCCCTGTTCAGCCAGTTCACAGGTCCCAGGCAACCTGTGCCCCCAGCCAGCCCCAGCACAGAGCAGGGTCACCAATGGCCTGCCACGTCCTGCTGCCCGCGGCAGGAGGGGAAGCTCTTGCTTTCTCAGGCAAGGGAGGCTCTTGGCAAAGCAACCAGAGCAGGGAAAGTCAGAGTAACAGGGATGCGAGGAAACCTCTTACACAGCAGAATCACAGGCAGCTCCAGACCACAGGGCAGCCTGCAGCTCCAACAGCAGCCAAGCAGCTCTGTGCTGCACAGCCCGGGGAAAACTGGACCCAAAATAAAGAGGAAAACAGACTTGCTGGTAGACCAAGAAAAATCCACACAGCCACTTCCAGCTAGTGGGGGAGGGAGCCCTGTGAAGTCGCTCAGCCCAGGGCCAGATGGAGAGGTGGAGCGGTGGGCAGTGCCAGGCTTGCAGCAAGAGTTAATCAGTAAATAACACCAGGATTTCTGGCCAAGCAAATAAGAGCAAGGAAAGGAGTGAGGTTGTGCCACATGGGTGCTGGGTCAGAACTAGAGAAGGACCACAAGAAGGAAGCAGTTTTAATTACTTTTCTCTAGACAACAGTGGGTGTGGGAAAATGCACAGGCTGCTGGGAATGAACATTTAAGCAAGGAAAAACCTCACCAGAGACAAGAAGAAAATTCTGAAGTGCAGCTCACTAGACCAGGGGAGGCCAGGCACCAACCACCCTGGAGAGCTGGAAGCCAGCATATTTAGTCACGAGCCTGACAGCAAGGCTTACCAGCAGAGTCATGAACTCAGATTGTACCAAATGACTAGCAGAACAGTTTTCTAGGCTAAACACAGGTAGATTTACTTTGAAAGCCAAGGCTGCAGTGGATGAATGGCTTCCAACAAAATGTTTTTGTTATCCTGAAGTCTTCAAGATCTGGGACTATGTGGCTGGGGATGAGGGTTTTGTTTTCTGCCTGCTTGACAGCCCTGTTCCTCAGCAGGAGCAGAGCAGAGCTGTCGCACAGGCAGCCCCCGGCGCAGGGGCCGGAGGAGCAGGGCAGGGTGAGACCCAGCTCGTTCAGGGAGGTGCAGAGGAGACTCAGGCAAGGGGGATACCCTGGCACCACAACACACCTCTGCCCACAAAGTCCAGCTTCACATGGTGCTAAGACCCGCGTACACAACACGGTGCTGCCCACTGGCTGTGCCAGAGCTGCCATATCCTGCGCTTCCCTCTCTGGGAGCCAGAGGGGCTCTGCCAGCCCTGCTATGCTCCCTTTCCTGGCAAAGAGCTGAACCCATCTGGTGCAAAGTTTTTGGGGTGCAACACAGGACAGGTAGAGAGTCAGAGATGCAGTGAGCATCTCCAGGCTTGTGGCACACTTGGAAGACCCTGAGGAAGCAAAAAACACCCACAGCACAGAACAGACCCTGTCCCAGCCTCAGGGATGGGACAGGGAGAGACTTCTTGGAAACCCAGAGGACTTGTTTCAGACTTTATTGCAACTCGAGATACTGAAACCTGCTAAAGTAGAAAGAGAGACTGGAGCTAAATGCCTTCTATCATCCCCCCAGAACACAGCAAGAGAAGACAAATTAAATAACAAGGTCTAAAACCAATTCACTCACACAGAAAATCTGTATTTGCACTGTTCAAGGGGCAACCTTGCTCTAGTCACAGCAAAGCACTGTTTTAGGGGTCAGAAACATTTTCCTGGCTCCCAGTTCGACAAAGATAGGGCAGTTTACCTCTGACTGTCACAGAACCCTCTCCCACTTCTCATGGTACTTATAGCACTGCATGATACTGCTGCCAGCCCATCAGGTACTCACCCAGACAGAAAACTGGTGACCCAGACAAACCTCCACCAGTCTCACAACTTCACTTACAGAAATAAAGCTGAGAGCAGAGGTGGTTATATACTAAAGGGTACCTGAGCAGCTGGGAGTGAGAGGGGCTGGCTAGGCTGGTGTTGCCACAGGAACAAACTGATGTCACCTGGCCACCATTAAAACTCAGACTGTGATTTTCTTTTTTCTAACACAAGGATTCTATCCATGAGAGCAGTGGGTGTCTGCAGCAGTTTCCATACAGAAACAGTGTAAGCCAGGCACCACTGTTTATGAAAGGGACTACATCGTATGGTTGCTTGAGGTAATAAGTGACCAGATTCGAGGATCCACGAATTTCCTCCTGGCCTATTTTTTGTGATCCAAGGAGAAGGTGTTTTTACCTTCATGTTCAGAGCTGGCTAATTCAGAGAGCACCTGCAAAGAGACCAGAGCCATGACCCCATCCGCAAAGGCACTCATGCTGCCTCCTAGGCTGTAGCAAGGGTGTCATGCAAAAAAGGTGCGGAAAGTCCTGAGCAGCACCTGGCAGGTGTCAGGTGTGTAGGAAGGGAGCGCTCTGTCCTTCCTGTGGTTTCTGCACATGGAAAGCAATAAAACCCCATGCTCAGCGTGAGTCATTTATTACTGGTACTACAAAGCTCTAGACAAAACAGATGAAATCAGCTGGCAGTGCGCAAGCCAGCAAAACATCTGCTTGTACCCGTGTGGTGTGTGAAGACAGGCCTGCCGTCTTCTGACATCTTAATGGTGTGAAATTAGAGCAAAGCCACATGGCGAACAGTTAAATGGTGTTTTTATATTATGGAGAAATTAAAATGTATCTATGGCTGTTGTGTACAGGAGAAATGTTTTTGTAGGTCGCTAGCAGTTAAGGAAAACACACTTGAAGAGGCATGATCGTTTTAATTTTGAGATTTTATTATTAAATTGCAGGTTTAATTGAGAGATAAGTGCTGGCCTCCTGTGCCCTCTGCGTGTCCCTGTGCCTGTTGGATCTGAGGATGAGCCCAATGCTGTATTTCACACTTAGGCAAAGCCATGGCCAAGGCGAACCCAGCTTGGGCTTTGCGGTGCTGCTGTCACGGAGCTGACCCAGGCAGGCAAGAGAGGAGAAGAAAGTTCCCTCCTGGGATCTAGGCACTGCCCAAACCAGCTCACCTCCCCTCTCTGCCCAGGCAGACACAGGGACTGCCTCCATCGCGGTGGTTTGGATATGATCAGGCAACAAATTATTTTTATTCTATCAAAATTAAGCCTGTTCCTCGAAGCCATTACAAGGGCTGCTGCGATCAAAGGCGACTGGGAACGCCGCTGGTGGAAACCGCTGTCAGCAGTTTGCATGACCCGGGGATGGTGTAGACTACAGAGAAGATGAAGAAGGTCCCGCAGCACCTCCTGTGGTCTATTGTTCAGGACTTCAAAGGGCCCAGGGATCTGTAGCCACTGCTAATAGCTGTTATCTTCAGGCAACAGTAATTGTGAGTTGAAGGAGACTCGGAGACAGTGACTGTAAAGGGCCAATAAAGCTACACCTTTTCTGCTTCGTTTACTTGATTGCCTCTGTTTTCATTCTATCCGCCCCTCTAGGATGTGTCTTTTAATCCTCCGAGTTGACCTATCCCTATGAATATTCACCGTCACTGATAGACTTATTACTGCTGCCTGAATATCCTGAAGCTGCTATCAATCATGCATTAATCTTACACACAGCTCCTAGGACTTCATCTAAAATGCAAATGCAAAGTATGTAAAGCATAAAGAACCAGGAGAAGAAAACATTAAAGTCAGTAAATGCTGATTTAAGCTTTCCCAGTTCAGCTTTGTATTAATTTTGCCATTCTGGATTTCGGAGCAGTAACTGATCAAGCAGCGTTTGTTTAGAGTCCACATATTACTTATGCAGAAACCTGTAAACTTCACTCATATGTTGAGCAAAGGGATGTGTAAGCAGTCGCATTGAGTCAGACTAGGGGTGCATCCCCCCAGTGTGTGCCAAGAGAAGAAGTGTCCAGGGGAGCTTGCAAAAGTGACTCCTGAATGTCCTCCCCACGTCTGCTGGCACTTGGTTCAGGCACTTCATAGTGGGATTGTATTGGAAGTAGTGACCACAGGGTATTTTCTTCCATGAATCCAGTGAAAGATTTTTTGAATCCTTGTAAAGTTTTAGTAGCCTCCATGCCATGCAGCAAAGAGTTTCACAGCTTAGCTACAAATTTTGTAAATGCGTATCTCCTCATTTGTTGCTGTCAACAGGCTTCTGCTGGTTTCACCTGACGTCCTTAAACCTCATATGAGAAGAGCCAGAGGATAGCTATTCCCTCTTTGTCACAGCACTCAGGATTTAGTAGACTTCTATAACACTCTCCTTGTGTCATTTATTTTTGCAGCCTGTGGAACTGTCCTAACCTACTGAACCATCCCTCGCGGGGAAGCCCTTCAAGCCTCAGATCCTCTTCGCAGTGCATGACTGGGCCGTGTCCCCAATAAACCACTTCGTTGAGGTGATGCTGGGTGACACACAGATGCAGGAATTTGCTGATGCGGTCCGCAGGAGCAGCTGGTGTGGCACTCCCAGACTGCCACAGCTGAGCGCTCCTGTCCGCACGCGCCGAGCTGGCTTCCATCCCTGCTGTGTGCGGGGCTGGCTCCGTCCCTTGCGCACAGAGCTAAGCCCCATCCCTCGTGTGCACCGAGCTGCTCCCGGGACTGGCAGTGCAGCAACAGCATCCCTGGGCAAGAGAGGGGCTGGCTGCTTGCACAGCAAGCTGCCCTGCGTGCAGGCTAGGCTGAGAACCAGAGGGTGTTCCCTGCAGCAGGGACATCACTCATGACTATTTTACACATCGCTTTGTTTGTATTTCTTCCTCTACAATGAAATGTCATAAGAGCGGCAAGAACACTTTTGTCATCAGCAGAAACAATAGCTCTGCTCCCTCTGTCACCACCCGCAGAGGCTGAATCACAGTCACAAGGCGAATTATCCTCTTGCCTGTTGCTCAGCTCCACCATCCCGGTGACTCACCCTGGAACAAGGACAGAAGTGAAAGGCGGGTGCTGCATCCTCCTCCCTCTATTCCAAACCAAGAACCGAGCAGCGGTCTGTGGTGGGACCATCTCAGGGCAGGGGACGGTGCGCAGGGCTGGTGAGGAGTACCCGGGAGGCAGCACTGGTCTCGGAGGCCGGGGACGCTGCACGGCTGGTGCAGGGTGCGGGGACCACGGGCAGCCTCTGGCCGGCACCTCCGGGCGAGCGGCGGTTCTGCTGGCTCTGCAGCCTCTCTCGGCCGGTGGCTTTCTTGTTAGCTAACTCCACCAGCCTGACGCAATGTATGAAAGCTTGTCTTCCCTTGCTCAGCAAAGGTTCCCCATAAGCAATGACATTTCTTCTGTCTGTGTTTGGTGAAGAAATAAGGATTCTTTGGTTTTCTGTACACAGGGCCACCAGAGTGCAGGCTGCTTTGCAGGTAGCTTGGAGAGATGCACCTCTCTGCAGGCTGTTTTGAATAGATTTAAATGGGCTGTAGGTGCCCACGAAGGAGAAAAGAACCCTGTCCTGGTCTAACACAGCTCTTGTAGCTCATTCTGGGGGGCAGACGTGCCAGTCTGACCATGGGCTGAAGGCTTTCCTGAAGGGGTGCAAGCCCCATGTGTACCCCTGGTCTGTGGGCAGCCAGGCTGGACTCCGAGCTCAGCCTCCACATGTCATCCCCGAGACACATCCCCCCGGCTGCAGAGCCTGGGAGGCGGCATCTCGCCTGGCGCGTGATGTGAAAAGTGCTGGTGGTTTCAGGTTAAGGAAGCTCTAAGCAGCCTGATGGGGGAATATCTGTCTCCAGAAAAGGGTACCTTACGTGCCTGCCAAGCAGGACAGCTCTTGCCACAGCAGCAGGGCTTCTCTCGTTACTCAATGGCAGTGAAATGCACTGCGAGGCTGGTAGTGAAGAGTCACTACGTTACCAAGATTAGACACAAAATGTGTTTTACAGGAGGGCTAAAACTAGCCTGGGGGTGATGGATTTTACAGCACACTGCCTTTTGGAGCATGCTGGAGGGCAATTCCTCCTTCCCGTGGCTTTGCTGTTACCAAGGGACCCCCGAGATCAAGTTGCTGCAGGGACCGTGTCAGCACCCCGTCACCCCGGGGGTTCGGGTGAGCAAAACATCGCTTGCAGCAGAGCGAGGGGGGTGCACAGACAGCCCTCAGCCGACCCGCGTCGAGGGGCAGCAGCACCCCTGCTCTTTGCCTGCCCCAGTGGCACTCTGCCAGGGAAACCCTAAAAACCAGCCCATGGGCACTGGTCTCTTCGCTGGGTGGATCTCTCCGGCAGAAGGATTCGTGCTGGCTGAACTCTCCATATTTATGTCTCTCCTCTATGTCGCCGCTTGCCTTCCTGGTCCCTACAGCCACTCCTCCCCCGGGTTTGCTCCCTTCCATCGCCACCCACGCCGCAGCTCCGCCGTAGCGCGTGTCTCGGGGAGGCTCGCAGGAGTGCGGTGCAGCCGGAAAATGGCCTTTCCTGAGCACTCAGAGCTGGAGGAGGAGGCAGCAGGCGCCACAAGCTGCTATGGGATAAATTAATTGTTGAGGCAAGACGAAGGTCATTGCATTATCTCATTGCTAAGAGAAAAGTTCAGGCAATTAAGCTTTAAGATGGATTGGAGGTACTTGCAGTGATTACAACTGTCAGACAAATATTTTGTGGCGATAAATAAGAAATGAGCACAGATTTTTACCAGGCTTTTCAAGCTTGGGGAAAGAGAAGGTCTTTTATTTTTTTTCTTATAATCCTCCCCTCCACAAAGGCAGTCAGTAAATCCAACATACAAGCCTTTGCTGGGAAGGAGAATCTTTTCAGTTGCAGTGGTGTAAGCTCCTCTGTGTATCATCATACCTTTAATTGTGCCTGTTATGCTTAGAAATCACCTATGATTTCCTACAAACCGTATAATAAAAGGCATGGGAGTTTCAGAGTGTTGCTGAGGAGCAGCAGGAGCTCTGCAGGCAGCACTTCCATTGCAAACCAACCACTCCATGGCCCATGCCAGTTTGTGTTGGACCAGCTGGCACAGAACAGCCCCACGCAGGACCCGGCTGCCGTAGCCGGCAGGCCCCATGGCCACAAAGGCAGAGGAGCATCCCCAGCGCTGCCCCAGCAGAGCCCACCAGCCAGCACAGGGGCTGGGGCACAGCCAGCGCTGCCAGCAGGGGAGGGCTCCAGATGCTTTCTCCATGAGGCCTGGCTGTGAGCTCTCCTGTGGGGAGCCACGGAGGATCTAGCAGCTTCCTGGACACCTAAAAGGCGAGTGAATGTGCTGAGCTTCTCTCCTGGCTCTGCATGGGATGGCTGTCTCTGCAACAACAGTCTTTGCTCAATGGCAAAGACACCATGACGTGAGCAAGGATTCCCGTTGCAGCGATCACTGGAAAAGCCCAAAGCGTGGTCCAGCTCGAGTGCCCGGTCCCTGCGAGCTGCAGAGTGTTTTCTGAGATACCCACAGAAGGGGAGAACCTCTCTACAGCGTCGCCGCAATGCACGAGCGGGGAACAGCGTGTTCGTGAGGCCACCTGCCCCTCTCCCGCGGGGATTAATGGCACTCACGTCTGCTGGTGAATCATTCAGCCCGGGAGAAATGGCTCTCCCGCAGTAATTGTCTTCCCATCGCACAGTAATGTCTGCTAATAGTACTGACAGCATTTGCTTTTGGCAGGCTTACAGTGTCAGATTTAGAAAACGAGTATTTGTGTTCCCCTGTGCAGACTTCAGCCTCTCTGGATAGCCAATTTTATCCCAATAAATAGTAGGCTTGCTTGGAGATATTATAAATAGACTGATAAGTAAGCATAAGTGACAGGGCTGCTGTTATACCAGAGGGTGATGTTGTCATTACAAATCGATGCTGGAGCTGGAGAAGTGCTGCTGGGGTCACTGGGCTCCCAGGCAGGACGTCGGTGGTGCCTGTTGCAGAGGTTCACCCAGAGATATTTCATATTGCTTTGGGGTGTGTTTCTGTGGCTATTAATTGACAGCATTTCCAAGCTATTTTTAGTACAAACAAAACAAAATGATAGTGTTTTACACAAAAGACAGCTCCCACAGTTTACAGCTGCTGCAAGCCTCTCTAAGCCTTGGAGCAATAAGGGGCATTACCAGCATTCTGCAGGCTGGGAACTGTCTTGGAGGATGCAGAAGCCTTGGTGACGGTGGCACGAGCCTGAGCTGGGCACTCGGGAGAGCCAGCTGAGCCCGAGGCCCCAGCCCCTGCTGGGCTCTGGCCGGGGAGGAGGCTCGTAGCTGGGTGGTGGGCAGAGGAAAGGTGGGGGGGTTACAAAGCAGAGCACGGGGGGACATCTGAACTGCTGCACGGTTGTTGCCCGCCACGGAGCTGGAAGATGGGCCCAGACACAGTCGTACCCGAGCAAACCCCGCCTTGGCGCAGCACCGTGCTCTCCCCAAGCACAGCACACCAAACGAAAGGCAGGGGCATGTATCGCACAGGTGAGACATTTCCTCCCTGAAGTGCTTTATGCCCGTGGCCCGGTCAGGCTTCCCCTCACCTCCAGATGTTACGTGACCTCTGGGGCAACCCTCTGTGTACCAGAGCTGCTGCTTCTGTCCCCAGCAGCGGAGAGCCGAGGTCCTGCGCTGGGCTGACAGCCACTAGGCAGGGTTCGCCTGCCCAAGTACTTGTCTGCGTCCTCCAGCTCTAACAATCTGTTTAGTTAAAAACCTGCCTCTCCCTGAAAACCCAGCATGGCAGAACTCCTGCCGGTGGAGGGGAGCGAGTTTGGCAGGTCTCTGCACTCCCCGGGAGAGGTGAGTGGCTCTGCTTGCCTTGGGGCTGGGAAAGGGAGCACTGCAGGCACCAAGCCCATGCCCCTGGGAGCAGATCCCCCCCCATACTGGGGGTCCTCAGGATGCCCAGCATCCCCACCACCCACCTCAGGGCTCTCTTCCCCCTAAAAAGAGGGAAGGTCTTCAAAAGAACACTGGGGCTTCTTACTGCTCGCCCCTGAGCCTGCTCAGGACACATCCAAGCTTCTTTCCATGAGCACAAGGGCTGCAGACCTGCTTCCCCGGGGCGAGGAGGCTGGCGCTGCCAGCTAACCGCTTTGCCCAGAGAGCCTGGAGCTGCAAGGAGAGAAAAGCCACCAAACCTTCTGTGACTCACACCGAAACCATGAGTCGTCTGCATTTCCAGCCAGGCCCGTAATCAGGCTGGAAAAGCACTGATCCCGAAAGGGTGCAGAGGGTGACGAGGATTCGGCCGTCAGAGGGGTCACAGCCTGAGCTCGGTGACCCACAGCTGGTCCCAAGGGTGCAGACCCCCTGGCTGGGGGGAGCGGCTCCAAGCAGCCATGCCTGCCTTTCCCCCGGCCGCTCCTGCTGCAGGAGCCTCAGTGGGTTTTGCCACTGACAGCACTCCTACCACCTCCAAAACCAGGTATTTTAAGGAACGTGATGTCTTAAAAATTCTGCCGTGGGGGTGCGATGTGCACCGGTGCGGTTACAGCTGAAGACACATCCACCGCCTGGTTACCAGCTGGCTGAAACTCCAGCCCTGCCCGTCTGCTGCCTTCATGTGCAGAAACCTTCCAGAACAGTTGGGAATGCTTTGGGAAAGCTGTTATTAGCTCAAAATCTCCTGTCTGCCTGCTGCTCACTCTCGCTGTGCTACAGGAGCTCCTGCGAGCTCTCCCACCACACTCGGGATCAAAGCCGGCAGCTCAGCCCAAAGCACTGCCGAGAGCCGATCTTCAAGAGCGTTTCAGCCGAGTCCTAAAAAAAGCTCATCTGCTTTCATCCTCGCTGCCGTCCAACAGACACCTCCAGGCCCCTGGGTAATTCCTTGAGGATTCCCTTTCTCTCTGCTGTGTCAAACCAGGATGAATCCTGTCAAAAAGCACATTTCAAAGTTGTCAGCAGCCCCGACTCCACTGGCTGGGAGCTGGGAGGGAGGCAGCGCCAGAGCCGTGTTCCCCAGGAGCTCAGCCTGGCAGGCATCCCCCGGAGACGCCAAGCGCAAGGGCTGTATGATGTGTCCTGCCTCCTCAGAGACCTGGCTGCCGGCTGGGCTGGGAGTTTGGGTGCTTTTTTTCCATCTCTGGGATGGAGGTAGCGTGCCTGGATTTTTTTTCTAAAGAATTATAGAAGTTGGGAAACAGCAGCCAGAAAATGCAGTCCGCCAGGGCACCAACGTTTCCCTGGAATGGGAAAAAAAACAATGCCCGGTGTTATTCTCAGATACCAGGACATCTGCCCCGTGTCTGCTCCCCTGGTGCGATCCCCTGCACACGGCACCCCTGGGCCCAGCCTAGGACCAGCTAAGGCCCTTTTTACTCACCAGTAACAGCGTTAACAGCAAACCCTCCATCCCATGCAAGGCCAAGCAGAGCAGCAAACAAAGCCCCAGTGCTGCTGGGCAGACCTGCGTGCAAGCGGGCACCCATGCCCAGGTTAGCTCCTGGACACAAACCTCAGGGCAGCGTGGGTGACACCAGCACAGGTCTTTCCTAGGGAGTGGAGCTTCTGACCCTCAGTGCCACGTGGGACGTGTGGCATTGGGGTGGGATGCGCATCCCAGGAGAGCATCACACACCCGACACCAGCGCTCGAGGCCTTCTGCCCAGCACAGCTCGAGAGCGGCCACATCTCGAGCAAACCCAAAAAAGCGCATGGTGCTGGCGCTCCCCTCTTCACTCCCAGTGATTTCTGGAGCATTTCGCACGGGTTTCAGTCACGGTGCAAACCAGAGCACGACTGCAGTGGGTCCGAAAGCCGCAAAAGCATCCGTGCGCAGGATCCTGCCGCGAGCAGCGGACCGGGAGCAGGGATGGCCGACGCAGGGTCCGGCCACGGCAGCCATGGCCACAAAGAGCCTTTCATGGCGGTGGGGCTGGGGCTCAGCCGGGGGGTGCGGTGCCAGCCTGTGCGTGGCCGGCAGCACCGGCGCACGGCCTGGCTCTGTCTGCGCTTTGTGCCAGCGGCTGGATCGTCTCTGCAGATGTGTTGCCCCTTGTTCTCCTCTGCCAGGGCTGAAAGGGACCTTTTCAGGGCCCAGGGACAGTTGCCCACCTCCGCCCAGTGCTCAGGACACCCAATGCTTGTGGCCACAGCACCCACACCCATCACATCTGTGGGGGGTAACTGCAAGGCACCACGTACGGGGGCTCCAGGGGGTGCCTGGGCTGGCAGGCGGCTAAAACACCCCGTGGGCTCGCAGGGGAGGGGGCGAGCAGCTCTGACCCTCAGCGCCGAGGAGCCCGGGTATGCGCCTACCTCATGCCCACAGCCTCCTCCACACAGGAGGGGCTGAGCTGATGCACAAGAGGGGCTTTGCTGCCCGCTGGTCCCAGGAGGAGGGGTGGGAGGCTCCGGTGTCAGCCAGCGTGGGCCCAGAGCTTCCCAGGGCTACCCCAGCCGGGGGGAAGCGCTGCGCATGGGAAAGCCGTTCTCGGGGTGAGCCTTCTCCCCGCCACCGCTGCCGGGCTTGCGGGCAGGGCTGCTGCAGGTTTCCAACCCCCTAAGTGGTGGGCTGGACCCACTGTTTGGCCGTGCACACATACACCCAGCCTGCAGCCAGCCGCCCGGTGCCCCTGGAGTCCCCCGAGATGCCACACTGTCCCCCATGGCACCCTGCCTGCTCCCTGTGTGCCGCCTCGCCCCTCAGCATCCTGGAGCCGTGCTGCCCCGGGGCAAACCCACGCACGCCTCCTGTCAGCACCGCATCCCAGCCCAGATGAGCCTGCAAGGGAAACTTACTTTGAGGAGCCACAGAGGGGGAAGAGGTCTACCAACCTCCCAAGGTGCTCTTGATGTCCCTGCTGGCAGCTTGCCTTCCCCAGTGCCAGGGCCACCAGCCCCGGCTGTGCCCATGGGCTTTGGTGCAGAGCGCTCAGAGCTCAGCCAGGGGTGGTCACTGTCCCCCAGGCACAGAAATGGTTTTGGATGGAGACCCACAGCTGAGCAAAAACTTTCAAAAGGCCCTGTACACCCAACTCTGCATTCCTGTCTCCTCTTCAGCAACGCAACGCAGACCGGGCAATGCTGGAGCCACGGGGCGCTGCAAGATACAGGGGTGTCACTGCGGCTGCTGTCACCCCCATCCCGGGACACCTCACCCAGCACAGAGGGGCTGACCTGTGCCTGCTGGGGCCCCCTGCGTGCCTGCGACCCCCTGCGCTGCCAAGGAAGCAGCCTGGCCTGACCCAAAGCCACGCGTACCATGACGAAGACACGAGGGGACATCCGCCCCTCCGAGCCCTCGCCGATTAGTGCCAGAGCGTAGCTGGAAGCCCATCGATCTAGCAATTAACCTGCAGGATCTCCCAGTAGCTGAGAAACAAAGGAAGGGTTTGGAAGGAAGCAAGGGATGAGGAGGAGGAGAAGGAGGAGGAGGAAGGGTTGCGTCCCTGGGGGATGCTGCGGAGGCGGCAGCAGGACTCGCAGGGCCAGGCTGTGCCGTGCCATGCTGGGGGTTTGACCCCTCTCTCCCAAGCAGGGCCCCGCTCCCCAGCCATCCCGGTGGTGCTGCCGGCGAGAAGCACTGCTACGCCGCGGCTGAGCTGGGGGAATGGCACGTCGCTCTGTGCTGGGGGATTCTGCGCTGCAGAAAGCTCCTCAGTGACACAGAGGGGCAGAGCTGGCTGGAGAGTCAGTGAAGGGCACACAAATCCCTGTCTCCGTGGGGTGGAGGGCAGGTCCCTCCTCTGCACAGGTCTCTGCCAAGTGTGATTAGTGCCCACGGAGCAGAGCAGGCTCCCAGGGGCAGGGAGCAGGGGCATCCAGGGGAGCTTCAGAATAGTGTTGGCAAGCTGGAGGAAAGCAGCACCCTCCACTCCTGCTGATCCAGCACCCTCTGCTGAGCACCAGCACACTGACCAGCTGCAGGGGACAGCAGGGACCTCTCAGCAGTGAGAAGCAGCAGCAGGATAAGGAGGGAGGAACCTGTCAGTCCCACCAGGACTATCTCCAGGTGCAGCAGGTTGAGCGAGAGCCGTATCAGGGTTGCAGGGAGCATCGCCACTAGGGCAGATCCATCTCTCACCTCCGGACGCTGGTACTCCGCTGAGCCAGAGCACGGGCAGGGGTCCATCCAGCCCAGCAGGGCTGAAGACCAAGGTACTACAAGACCTCTGGAGCAGGGGTACACAGCCCCAGGTGGGGCTGAAATGGGATCCTGAATCATGGGCAGGGTGGGGGATCCCAGCTAGGGCTGCTCAGGTCCTGATGATCCATCAGGGAGGAAGATCCTTCTCAGTGTTTATGAACTCCTTGTAGATCCACAGGTGACACATCAGTGATGATAACCCAAAGCTTCTGTTGAACCAATCTTTGTAATTTTTGCTGGTCTATCCTTTAGACCATTTCTACTTCCAGTCTTGCAACAACAAACACCCCAATTTCACCGTGTCGTGGACTGGATCCTGGTAAGGTTTCCCACACCACCTCCAAGATCTCATGATAGGGGAAGCAGCGAATGCTCACCCTCTGTTCATGGGTACAACAGAAACCTGCTGCTTTCTGCGCTAGCAATCCCCAGCCCTGGATGGGCTGGTTCAGACGTGCCGGCAGCATTCAGACTCCTACGGCCTGAAAAACTGGCTGGAAGTCTCTGTGGCAACATGTTACCTCGCAAGATTTATGGTCCTTCCCACTGCAGGTGAGGTCAGAAGCACCGCTGCAGTGATTGCTCTGGGTATTACCGCATTTTTCACACTACTGCTCCGACATTCACAGCCGAGGGAGAAAGGAGGACGGGAACATTTACACTTTCACCCCCAGCTCTGGCAAGCAGCTTTCTGGGGGTTTGGTATGCGGGTATTTGGGGAGGGGGAGAGCAGGCTCCTGGTACTTTCCAGTTTGCTGGCTGGAAAATAACGTAAGGTTGTGCTCAAGGATGAATACCTGCGCAAGCCCAGGAGGGTGACTTGAGTCTTCTGTGTCCTTTTCCCTTGGGAGAGGCATGACCCATTATCAGTGGCCAGCCCCACACACTGATGGAGAGGTGAGCAGCAAGGGAGCAAACACCCCCGGGACCAGCACGCTGCAGCTCATCAGCAATGCAAAGGGAGGACGGGCCGAAGTCCCCGCCGAGGGCTGCACGCTCTGGGGTGGCTGCAGCGAGGCCGCGGTGCCCAGGGCACAGCTGCTCGGCACCACAGCCGGATCCCAGCTGGTTTGTGGGTCAGACAACCCGCTTGCTGTGTGGCTCTGAGACCGGAGTGTCCACGCCTCGGGAAAGTTCTCCTTCCCCGGGACTCGTGTGGTGGGAGAGGACAGGTCTCCCAAGCTCTTCTGCTAAAGATGTTCTGTGTCACACAAAGAATTGCACAGCCTTGTGCTAGGGAAGGGAGGGGAGGACAGGACTGGAGGAGCCTGCAGCCAGGTCCAGTCCCTCTTCCCGTTCATTGGGGTGGTGGAGTCCCAGGAGGACACACAGACTCCTTTGCGATCGGGGCCAGATGCTGACAACAAAGCATCTTCAAATAGCTCCACTCAGCAGCAGACAAAACCCCGTGTTAGTGCAAATTATTTTAAGATAGCAACCTACATCTTAGCCAGACTCCTCGCCCCTCCGCTTCCCGCAGACCGCAGTGAGCTGCCTGCTGGCTACGGGAGCAGGGCAGCCTGATTTGCCGTTTTCCAGGCAGTCCCGAGTCCTGGGGCCCTTTGGAAGGCAGATGGTTGTAGACAACCACCTCCACTTCCCCTCACCAGTTGGAGGGAAGCTGCAGAACGGCGCCTGTGCCCCTGCCCGTCCCTCTCTGCATGGTCGTGGGGGGCAGTCCCCGGTCACATAGGCCAAGCCGGGACCCCTGTGTTTGCCACCGCGCTGCTGGCAGGGGGTGATGGTGAGGCTGCTCCAGGCAGTCCGTCTGTCCGTCTGACGGAGCCTGCGCTACCCCAGCTAACTGGGGCACGTTCACAGCACCCCCTTTACCCACTGCCCCGCGAGCGCTGGGATGTCCAGGTGATGGGTGGTGACAGGCAAGGGGTGGCACGGCCAGCGTGCGACAGGCACACGGGCCGCTCCTGGCCCTGCCATCCCCCTGCTCCCGCGGTGTGGGTGATCCCCTCCCTCGCGAGGTGCCCCTGCCGCCCGCCCCTCGCTGCTGGGGGTACCGGGCTGGTGCTGCGCCTCGCACGGGGAAGCACCGGGGTAAGTCTGCAGCACCCGGCGGCTGCACGGCAAGCCCCGCAGCACGGCTGGGAGAGAGGGAAGAGAAACCAGTGCTGTGTTCCTGAGCAGCATCTCCCCGGGGAGGTGGCATCAGGCCTTCTCAGAGTTCTGCGTACAACTCCCGTTTGCTGGAGAGGTATTTCCTTGTCGAAGCCATAGCTCCCCAAACGCCAGCAGCTGCGCTCACACCTGGGAGCAAGGGCCCTTGGCTTCAGCCCAGTCTCCATATGGACAGGGATGTGACTTTGTGGCTCAGCAACTCAGCCACTCCTGTATTTAATTTGGTATCTATGTAATTATTGTATTTAATTCAGTTGGGGCAGGTACCCTGCGCTCAGCAATTTGTCGCTGTCTGAACTGAAGCGGTCCCCTTCTCTTCCCTGCATCCAGAGCTGTCCTGCTCCTGAAGGGCCCAGCCTGGGCCAGGCCTCTGCTGGGACGCGGGGGCTTGGGACCAGCTCTCCCAAAGCCGCGCGACTTCCTGGCTGCGAGAGGATTTGCTGTTTAGCTGGGAAATCCCTGCGCTTCACCCGGGTAAGGTGGCAATAAGGGGTCACTAAACGCTGCTCTCAAACACAGCAGTCGCCACCCTCATGGCTAGGAGCAAGCAGTTCTGACGTGGGCAGGAGTTCATGATTTCCTCATTAAGGCTCAGAACAAGTTGTTAACAGCTGCAGTTAAAATTGCCCCATCTCTCCTGCCTCCCACCACTCCAGGGGAAGTTATTTTTAACTCCAGGTTGCCCAAGGGATGCTGCATGGAGATCCGTTGTGTCATCACCAACGGTCTCTGCCTGGCAAGAAATTTGGGAAGGGAGAGCCCTCCCTCCAGCCAGCCGGGATCAGCCCTGAGCCCAGGGGTGGGCACCCCCGCAAACAGACCCCTCCAGGCTCCCCAGCTCCTCCCGAGGGGACTGAAGCTCCCGCTGAGGCAGCTCTGGGAGCGCAGAGGGCAAGGTGCCCGGCCAAGCCCTCCTTTGCTACGCTTTTGTTCTTTTTAGTTTTCAAACAAACTCAGTGGGCTGAAGCTATTCCAGGAGCCGCGGTAGCACCACGCAGGCAGGACCTAGAGCGCACCAAGTCGCAAGCACAGCCACGCAAAAACCGAGGGGATTAGCTTTTAGTCTGCTTCCTGGGGCAAACTCTGAAGCTGTGGGATTGTCAAAATCCCAGCAGGAACACAAACCATCTCGCTGCCCCCCTGACCATGAATCAGCTACCAAACCCTCCCAGTGTCAGGAAACCTCACGCAGAAACCTAGGAACGGCCGCGACGCAGAGGAGCGTCCCCATTGCCTGTGGCCCCACGTCCCCCGTGGGTCACGCTGCAGGACGGCGGTACCGTCACATCTCCTCCGGCCCTGCGCACCGGCAGCACGGTGTCAGGGCTCGCTGCGGGCGCCTCACACGAGAGGCTTCCAAGGCCTCCAGGAGAGATGCGGTGTAGACATGAGCGCAGTTGTCACTGTTTGGCTCTGTCTCCCTGGCTGGGAATCACAGAATCGTTGAGGTTGGAAAAGACCTCTAAGATCATGAAGTCCAACCAGGAATGAGTGTGGCACTGGTGAACATCTGCTGCGTTTGCTCTCAGGGCTACACTGAGATAACTCACTGTTTTCCACATCTAACTTCACTGATGTCTGTATTAAAACCCAGCAGTATGTGTAAAACTGGGACCTTGCATCCCAAGCAGAACTACATGATTTTTTTGTTACTTTGCATCTTGGGGCTAAGTTTTTAGACTACCAGAACTTTTCTTGTAAAGGCTTTTCTCTTTCTACTCTGTCAACTGCGGCAAACATTGCCACCCAGGCGTTTCGCTCTGCCTTGCAAGTCAGTCCCTGCGCCTGCTGGGTCCCTTCTGGGTCATGCCCTGACACTTTGTCCCAGCGAGAACCCCACGTATTGGAAAATGAGACAACACTCCCCACGCCACACGGTGCAGCTGCCACTGCCCGGACTCTGGAGAAGATCAGCAAGTCTCTCCCTGGGATTTTTTTTGAGTCTGGCAGCGACCCGCTGTGTGCCTGCCCTGCTGCATCACCACCATCCCCCATTTTTTATTATGCAATCCATAATAATCCTCTGTAACCCGGGGGAGTCCGGTACAGGCGCAGGTTTAGGAGCTGCGGGCACACGGCGCCCAGGGGTTAGACACACCTGTCACGAGTCGCGGGACACAGCTGGCACTCCTGCACAAGTCCTGCGCTACCCAACACGGACACGGAAGACCCGAAACTGCCGATCGGCCTCTGAATGCAGCGTGTGCATCGCTGGCATGAACATCACCAAATTCAGAAAAACACCACTAACGAATATGAGCTTTTCACTTTAAATATTAAAAAATAAAGAGAGGGAGCCTCGGAATTTTGTTACCATTCACGTATACATTTATTAAGCCAAAGGAGTTTGATCATGTCACGGTATGTTACCAGAGCACGTCAGATCCCTTCTCTTTAACTTTGCTAACAATGGTAATTTAATTACTTATTTGGGTTTTGCCTTTAAGCTTACAAAAAATTAACTCTTTCTGCATTTTACCATAAAAGGATCTTTAATGTTTTTTTTCCTTTTCTTTTCTTACAGTACAAAACAAATGTTTCTCAGACATGTAAACAACCATCACGGAAATGGAACTGCTTGTAAGATTAACTTTATTATTATGGATGCTCTCCTAGATTTATATCACGTTAGATGCATTTCAGCTCAGTGACTCCTTCAGTGAAAGTCATCATTGCTATAATCACCCGCACCGCAATCGTGCCTACAGGCCCTGGTCAGGGCCAAGGCCCTTCTGTGCAAGGTGCTCTACAAACACTTCGGTGTAACTCCCGAGGTCCCTGGCCAGAACTGACGTGACTATAACCCTCTCCGCTCCCCTCTGCTCAGCGGTGATCCTCACAAGTCACAGGGGTGAAACTCTTCTCCAAACTAAGTCTGGAGCTGATGGTCAATTACTGTTGAAGACAAACATTACTGTGTGCCAATTCTGACACTTGCGGTCTTGTGCGTAAAGCGGCTCACACTCACGGGAATGCTCATGTGAGTGAGGAACTCCTGTGGGAAAGGTCTGCAGGACTGAGTCCCTGGATTGTTGAACTCCTTTGCAACAAAGCATGCAAAAAAAGCAGACTGGTTCCTTTTCTCTAAGGTTTCATCAGTATAATTCTAAGCGAGAAAAGGATGGGGTCAGTTGCTCAGTTTCAGCACCTCGAGCATTTTGAGCTCTGATCCCCAAATTAAAGAAGTCTCTGCTCTGCCTTGGGCTACTGTGACCAGGCCTGGAGAAGTCTGTTGGACACCCTTTGTCTTCAGGACGGAGTGGTTTGCCCTTACAGCATGGAGGGCCTCTGTTTTACGGGGTGAAGGTTGCATCCTAGGCAGGAATTGTGAAGATTGTGTTCAGCCATCAGCAAAAATTATTCTGAAAACACTTCAGAGCAAATGCAGTTTAAATAATGATTTTAACTTGACATTTGAGGTGAAAAAAAAAAGGATTACATGAAATAAATAGCAAAGAATCAATGTCCCTGCACAAATCTAATGCATTCCTGCCCATGAAGCACCCCTGGCAAATTACTTCCCTTTAGGTTACGTCAGATGTTTAAATGAACCCTCTAGAGCTAAAATACAGTACTCTGAAATGAGGTTAGAAAAATTTAAAAAGGACTAATGGAAAGTGTGTACAATGCTCTGTTTAGAACCAATTTCCCACCTGGGTAGCCTAGGAGCGCGAGGCCTCAGTAGACATAGAGCCGATCCGAAATGGCAGCAGGCATGTGCGTCATGATCTGCATGCGCAGCCACCAGTAGTAATCCATGGGGTGGTAGCGGGTGTAGGGGGCCGTGGCGGTGAGCGCGTGGGCGACGCTTTCGATGACCGGCGAGGAGTCTGTCGAGCCGCTGTTGCAGTACGTCTTCATCTTGCTGACCTGCTCGTCGAAGTACTCCCTGCCATAGTCGTTGCGCACTATCTCAGGGAGCTCTTCCCACATCTTGTCGGCTATGGCTTTGATTCGCTCAGGGCTGTACAGGTTGGTGGCAGCTATGAAGTTGCCAGGCTCCACGATGCTGACCGTCACTCCCTGGGGCTGCATTTCGTACCGCAGGCAGTCGGAGAAGGCTTCCACGCCAAACTTGGTGATGCAGTACGGTGACCGGGCAGGACTGCCCATCCGACCCATCATGCTACTGATGTTCACCACGCGACCTAGGCAGAGGCCAGGCAAAGTGCAGCTGAGCCGTGGTGCCCAATCCGGCGCAGACGCCCCCCCACACCACCCAGCAGATCCCACCCGCCCACCGCCTATCCGTAAGGGCTGCCCAGCAGACCTGCTGGTGGCTCTATCTAAGCAGTGCTGTCCTACGCAATGGCCTTCAGGCAGGAGAACAAGCCCATTGCTTGTGCTCCCTGGCTCGTCACACCTGAGCACACAGACACGTGGCGACAGACAAAGCTGAGTGCTGCAGGGAGCACAAAAGAGGCTGAACAGAGCCTGCATGATGGGAAACAGGATTGCTCAGCAGTGGTCAGTGCTGAGCCCAGACAAGAGGAGGCTGCAGAAGAGACAGCCTCCGGCACTGAGGCTAAGCTTGTTTATTTGCAAGTCAAAGGCACAAAATCTAGAAGCCAAATGGTGGCTTCCAGTGTCTGCCTCTTCAAAGGGAATGGACTGCTCCTGCACCACAAGCAGGCAGAGCAGTCTAAGTCTACTGCACCCTCTTCTGTGTGACAGCTGGATTACGGCTCCAGGCACAGAGCTGGGGCCCTTCTCCCCTCCAGAAGCCATCCATTTTGGCTGGGGAGACTGCCAGTAGGAGACTGGACGCTGCAGTCTGATCACAGGTTGCAGTTCTCTGCACTTTCAATCAGTGCTCATTGCTGAGTCGGGCTAAAAACAGAAACGTTGATCACAGCAGTGGATACCTTTCCATGGTGCAAGAAATGCTCCCTGGGCCACATATAACCCAGGTCTGCAGCACAGGACTACGAAACCAACATTGGTAATGTCTGTGGATGCCTCAAGAGTGAAAAATATTCTCATTTAGTCAGGTAGTTGGCTCCAGTACAGGAAAGCTTTTGCCCCTGTATGTCAAGACCCATGCAAGCTCCAGGTCTGCGTTCCTTTCCTGTACAAACCCCACCTCTCATAAGTCAAACTCTCCCAAAGCAACACAGCGCACAGCTGACAGCTCCCCTGCAAGACGCATGTCGTAGCACACTGCTGCTGCCCACCCTGCCCAGCACCAGCACAGCTGCTTTCTGTATAGAGGGCAGGATTGCTCCTGGCACTGGAATTTACAGTGAGCTGCTGCTTCTGAGCAGGTAAAAGAAGGTGTGATGGATTACATCTTGCGTCGGATGTTGCAGGAGAAGGCAGCACAGACAGGACAGAGGTTTTCAGGACTGCTGCCTTGCTGTGTAACTCAGAGTGATGGGGAAATCTGTCATCTGTGCGTATGCTGTGGGTCACATTCTGTCTGTAAAGGTATGAACGTGGCCAATGGTGCAGACAGAAGCTTAATAGACCCCTTGGCCTCTAACACAGCGAGACATGGGCAGGATAGGGGACCTGCTCCAGGGAGAGCCAGTCAGGAGGAGATCACTCACCCTTTGACCTCCGGATGAGCGGGAGGAAAGCCTTGGTGGTTCGCACAGTCCCCCACAGGTTCACTTCAGCTACTTCCATGTAGGTGTCCATGCTTGTGAACTCCACTTCCCCAAATGTGGAGATCCCAGCATTGTTAACCAACCCCCAGAGCCCTGGAAGACAAAATCAGGACAATCAGGATCAGCCTGTATTGTCCAACACTGCAGCCACAAAGTACTGTGAATAAGGCTTCCCAGGAAGTTCTGAGCCAGCAAACAGAGAACTTCAGCCTTGTCTAAGCTGTTCTCCTTGCCATTCTCTTTGTATCTGTCATGATTTTTTAAAAGAAGCAAAATATAGTCTCTAAATGCAAATAATAAGAACAGGAAAGACCTTGTAAGAAACAAAAGAGTAATTCTTTCAAAGTAAAATCCCTTTTGTCACCGTAAGAACTAGAATGTCTGCAATGCTGGGAAAGGGGACATGGGCATGGGTGGACATGGGTGGGCACGCATGCCATTGCCCCTCCCTTTTACTCTGCTGACAACCAAGATGGCAACAACTGAAGCTACCAACTCAATTGGCATTGAAAAGAAAGATTTAAAAGGAATTTGGAATAAACCAAACTCATTTCATAAATATTCTAATTGCACAGGAAACAGACTGAGAAAGGTCTGGGATGGCTTCTCTCTGCCGTTTTGAAAAACTCAGTTATCTGTTGACTGACTGTCCAGATCTGTGTTCTCAGAAGCAGCACAGAAAAGGCAACTTCATCCTGGCCTATGATTGAGGATACAGGGCTAGAAAACTTAATTTATATAGAAGATCCATATATAAAAATAAAACATAAAGAAAAGTAAAAGAAATAGGTTTACGCAAAATCCAAAATAAAACATTACTGGTTGTTTTGCTTTTAAACCACCTTCATGGGTTGAAGTGCTGATGTTCTTTAGGGGGGGAATGTAGTTCACCAACAGGTGGAAAGGTTTCAGGAAGGCATGAACAACTGGGATCAGTACTGGAGCAGAATTTGCTGTCATCACCTCAGCAGAATGAGGTAGGCAGGCCAAAAAAGTCAGTTAGAGCTACCCCCTGAACTCTGAAATCTGTAGTATATGGTAGTATCTGCAATGGCATGAATGATATTCAGCTGGCTTCACGGGAAATCCTTTGGAAAACCCCTCCATTTCCTTTGCCTTTTGAAAGTTAGGGGGAGACATTTCTGTTGCTAATCCCTAATCTTTGGGCACTGGTCAGGTTTTACAACATAAAGGGAGTCACAATAAACTTCAGGTCACAGGAATAAAGCACTAATCCCAGGGCCTTGAACACCACCCTGATTTCTGCTATCGTCCCTATAGGAGCTAGTGGAGAAAAAAGCAGTTTTCTTTGTATTTGCTGTCTTAAGTGGGAAGCTGCTTTCTGATATAACACAACATTCAAACAGGCCATTTCCTCTGCACTGCTGCTCCTCAAAGCTTTGTGCCCTTCAACCATGTGCTCAACTTTTGAAATAAGCCCTGAAAATGCTCTCAGGGCCCAGCTGAGGGAGCTCCTGCCACCTATGTGACCTCGGAGCCCATTGCATGCACCTACCTTTCTCTGGGTCCTCCAGGCTGTTATTCACGTGCTCCACTGCTCGGTCCACTTCCTTGCTGTCACAGACATTGAGCTGGACGGTTCGCATTCGATCGCTGTTCATGTTGTCCAGATCCTTGGAGCCACCATCTCCCTTGTCCTAGAAGGGAAGAGAGTGCTAGTTTGAATCTGGCCAAAGAGCTTGTGTAGAAGTTCAAATGCATAGCAACCATTATATCGAGCAAAAGAGAGTGCACAGGGCAGTCACAGAATAATCAAGACAGTCCCACAGCTCTAAGAGGAAGGGGAACAGACAGGGCTGCTCCTTCAGCAGAACACCATTCCTTGAGCACCTCCATCTGACCACGAGCCCTGCCACGGAGTCAGCTGGTACAAACTGCTTCGACCACAGAGAAAGCAGCCAGAACTGGATCCACCCCAGCAAAAGGCAACTTCTGCCAAGTACAAGCTCCTGAGATCAAGCTGTGCCACGCTACTGCGGCAGCGGGACTGTGGTGCCACCCTCACTTTGGCTTACATACAGGGCACAGCAAACAGCTTGGTGGGGGGTATGGTATAAAATAGCCGGTTAGTGGCTGCACACGTACGTGTGCTTCTCAGTCACACTGCCAGCTCTGGAAGTGACAGTTCTAGCAGAGGGACTGTCTGCCCGCTGCTCTCTCCCTTCGGCTGATCTACGCACACAGCTCCCACCGCCTGGAAACCTACCCACCGCCTCCAATGGACTCCTACACAGCCCGATCATCAGCTGCCTGGCCAGCCTGCGCATCAGAAATTGCCCCCTGGCATCTTTTCCAGCATCTTGTTCTCTTCTTGGCCTCCCCCCATGAGCTTTTTCTCTCTCCCATTTCCCATCTCCACTCCTTTTTTCTCAGCCCAGAACAACAGATTCCCCCAGTATACACATATCCACTCACAGCCCAGCCATGTACCTGCAGCCACCCCTGAGACACCGTTCCCACAGGTGCGCCCAGAGCTAGTCCCTTCACAGTGTGAAGCCTGGCTACCATGCTTCCAGGAGACAGACATGGGATGTTAACATGAGTTTGGGACTGTCCCTGAATTGCTGCCACGGTTATAAGCTACTGGACTGTGCTGGCCACTCCAGGATACTTTTGTAGAGGATGGTGAGGTCTAGCCCTGAAAATAATCACTTTTTGGGAACATCCCTGTCTTTACTGTAAGAAACTCCCTCTGTACCCTCAATATCATCCTTCACTAGGAGTCTTTTACTCCCCATTAACAGGCTAGACATGGAGAGTGTCCCACAGGATCATCTGATGGCTGCTCAGCTCTTCTTCCTCCACCACCCAACTCTCCAAGTAGCCCTGCTCGCCGTGTCATCATCAGCAGCAAGCATCAGAGTGCTCTTCACTCCTGATAGATGAGGCTTTTTTGCACAGATAGAACAGGCCAGTTCTTCACAGCGGGGCTGTTTCCTGACTGCTGAATGACATTAGATTGTTCTAAACACCCCGAGCCACAGGCACTCCCTGTCAGAGACTGACAGCAGTCAGCTGTCAATGAGATGCTGCTCATCTCTGCAGTCTGAGCCCAGGCTGCTCATTTGCCCCCCCCAAGCGAGAGTTCCCTTCGGACACCACAGTTTAGATACCACATGAGGGTGGCCCTACGTGCCCTGTTTCTGTGACACCTGTCTTCCAAAAACTCTTCGTCTGGCCCCCTCTTTCCTGGGCTTATACACTGTGCTCACAGACCATTCACTAACTTCAGTACCTGACATCTCCTCTGTCTTCTTCTCCACCCTTCCTTACTCCACCACAGGCTGTTAATAGCGGTTAGTGTTTGTCCTTAAGAGAAGGCATTGACTGCAGTCTCTTCACACAGAAGCATACTGCACACAAAATGGAGTAGTCAAAAGTCCCATGCGCAGCTTAGTAGCGTTTGTTTTTACGGTGACTGATAACAGAGTTTCGTGCTAAGTTTGCTGCTCACTCAAAAGTACTGTGGTGCCAAAGCCAGTGTGCACAGCAAAGCACTGGAAAGCACTTAAGTGTCATATGTGGGAATGCCAGCAGGGAATCAGCAAATGCAAGCATGCAAGTCCCTTGGAAACCGCAGATATCACTACAGGGAAGAGGAAGAACAATATGGCCAATGTGCTTCTTTCCCTGATCCCAGTTCTGTGAGGTGCTACAAAATCTCTGGGCCACAGCAACTCCCCAGCCTCAGAAGTCTTGTAAGCTCTACCGGGACCTCCACAGCTTCCTCGTCTTCCTCTCTTACAGGGTTGGTTCAGCAAGCCCACATCCCTCCTGCCCTCCTACCCCCATGCAGCTGGGTGCTTGGACAGGGACCCTTGGGGCTGGCATCCTGGGCATTAATCCAGACCCCCAGGGTCATTCCCTCGGCTCTTCAGAAAGGGCAGATGCGTGGTGTTTCAGCCAGGCACCCTGTGACAGTGTCATGCTCTCCTGGCATGGGAAGCAGCCTGTCCTACAACCCCCGTTCCCATACGCAGCTGGAAGGACCTTCTCATGCTACGCCAAGACACCAGTACATCTCTGCTGTCAGCCCCAGCGTCCACTGTCCCCATGGCAAGAGGACTCAGCTCTTGCATACTGAAAAAGCACACCGCTGCCTCATCTTCCTCCTTCCATGGTCACCCTCTTGGGCCCCTGGGCTTCAGCTTGTACCTTTATCAGTGTGTTCTTGAAGTAGTATGTAACGCCCTGGGGCTCTGAAAGCTCTTGTTGAGCCCTACAGTAACTGGCCTGCATGCTGGCTTGCTCAGATAACCTCTGCCTGCTCATCCCCCTGCAAGGCCCAACAGCCCTGAGCACGCCAAGCAAAGCAAACAGGGGTTCCACCACACTCCTGACAGCCGTGACAAACATCACATTTGTCCACTGGTAACAGATACTGACGGAAAAAATACCTTCTTCATCTTGTGTCAGCTGGCTCCTCCAGCTATTAACCGAAGAGGAAAAAATAAGACAGCTGCAGTGTGATCGTTCATTGGATCCAGTCTACCACTGTCTTTTGGCAACAAAGCACCAGCACAACTCTCACATGAATGTATTTGCCAGTGAAAACGTTAGGAAGAAATCGCGTGTGAAACAGCACGCTGTTAGCACAGATCCATCCTTGGGCCCCCCCATTTGTGACTCTAAACACCTCTCTCAGGTTTCCGTCAGTAAAAATACAGTCAGGCGCTCAGGATCTGGCCACTCTCGGAAACCTTTCCTCATGAAGAGACAGCACTGCACACACTTTCAATCTGCACGACGTTCCCAAGAACAGCGCATACCCTGAGGACACGAAGGCTCCCCAAGCTGGAGCATGCTTCCGATGTGCAGGTGTGCTGTGAAAAACAGTCTCATGAAAATAACACTGAAGTTTCACAGTCATTTCCTCTCTGTCAGGGCTAGGTCAAATACACCCAAGCAAAAGATGATGCTTCTTATTTCTACCTCCACTTCTATTTAGCATGTAAAAACACACCCGGCTTTTTTTTCTGCCCCTAAAATCAGCACCAACAATAATTACACTCTGATCAGAATTCTGCTTACGGTTTTGCTAGCAAAACCTGTGGCACAATGAGAAACCAGCTGGAGTTCTTTCAGTTCTACAGAGCCGTTCTGCATAAAGCATGTGGCACATAGCAGGCCAACCTCTTAACTAAGGAGCTTTGGCATTTTACAGTGTTATTCTGATGACAACTGCTGTCACCAGTCTTGCCAAAGTCACACAGATTTTGGAACATGGGATGTAAGTCCAGCTAAAGAAGAAATATGTAATTACACAGAGATGCAGCAAAGCTTTCTGCTGATTTTTGGCAAGGAAACAGATGCTGATCAAAGCCTAAAAGAGTTCTGGCATGCTGCTACATGTCAGCTTATGCTAAAATTTGACGTCAGAGGCCGAGATTTGCCACTAACATGCATTCAGTAACATGAGTGCTGAAGACATCAAAATGGAAGGGAGGTTTCAGTGACAGTTAAAGACACGCTCACTGAAAATCGGGTCTTTCTGGCAGCTCAGACAGAGGAAGCGAAACCCAGAAGTAACTTTGCAGCTCTGAAATTTTTGTCTCCTGTCAACACAGAGGCAGGCTATTATTCTAAATAGTGTTTTTTAAGTCTGCAACGTTCTTATATTCTCTAATGTTAATCTTCAGTAACAAAACCTGAGTAGAAACATCTGCCAAAAAAGTACTCAACTACCCTCTCTCTTCTTGACACCTCCTGAAAAGCAGCGGTTTGTAAGGCGTGTCCTGTTCTGCTGTGAAGCCTGTAGAGGGAGCCCAGGCTCACAAATAAACCGTGGACCCAGAGCTGAGACTCCACAAGCGACAGCGGCTATCGAAACAAAACTTCTCTTTCGAAAAAATGCAGCAGAAAGAAACTACCAATTTAAGCAAAACTTAGTACTAATGGGAAAATTAACAGCAGAAAGAGTATTGATAACATTAAAAACATCTGGCAAATTCTCCTTAAATAATATAACTATTCAAGATACATTTATAGTGATGAGAGAGCTAAAAGATTAGGATCAAAATAACTGACCCACGGCAGGATATCCTGAGGAGTACGTTTGTTTCTCTTGGGAAATGGCCATACAGCTAAAAAAGTGCAGTGCTTCATAAGGAGAGAGAGAGAGAGGCTAAAGCTCTCTCCTACTCTCCATGACCAGGCATCTCCGATTGCCATACACAGCACTCCTGGAGAGCGGATCAGGACTGTGTCACTAAGCTATGTGTGGCCTGATTCTGCTCTCGTCTGCACTTGTGGAACTCTATCGCATTCAGAGCGATTTCAGAAAACCCTCAATACACACTGAGGCATGGCTGTACCCATGACTATACTAAAATATGCTCGTAACACATGCCATAAAATCACTGGTGGCTTGCTGTATGTCACAATTAATCAAAATAAACCCTGTGTAAATATGTATAGTCTGAGAGCAGGGCCAAAGATCCAGCCTCAGCCTGATCCCAAAATTTGGTTACGAATAAGCCTATAAAATTAGATTTGGTTTTCCAGACCACCAGATATGGAACAGACCACAATGCCGTGATTCAAATAAGAACCTCCCTAGATACCATTCAGTCCTGCTTCTGGTCTAGAACAGGTTATGCTCTATGAAATTCAAGCACCTGTGTCTTTCCCTTTGGGCTACCAACCATCCTCCCTCTCCTTGGCCGAAAGCTGTGCAGAGCGGAGAGGGAAGACTGGATTTGCTATGCATCTGTGCACGTGCCACGGGTGAAGAATACAGTTTTCGTTTTCCCTACCTTTTGCAGGCAGCCAGCGTAAACAATGAAGCCTTTGGTATGCAGGTGCTTGGCCAAGGTAAACCCAAACCCTGAGTCGCAACCTGTTATAAGCACAGCTCTGCTGCCAATCTGCAAAACAAAACAGAACAAAACGCAGTGGGATTTTGTATTTGAAATCAGTGATTCACAGCACATAGAACAAAACCGTGTCCTTTGGCCAGGAGCAGTCTGTTCCAGGGACGTTCTCTGCACTCATTGTCAGCTACTGCCACCCAGTGCCTCCTGAAGACGAGGAACGAAGGTTTCGTACCGAGCTCACTCCAGTGAGGCAGGATCACTGTCCTCCCAACACAAACAGAAGTTCGGCACCTCTGGCAACAGGCTCCCAAGGCAGAGAGACCAAGCAAACTACCATTCTCTGGCGGTTTACACTCATCTTGAAATCTGAAAATATACCAGACAGCTCCCAAGACATATTTTCCCTTCAGCAGGAACTGTTCCTTTATATTCAAAGCAGGCAGCAGTCCACTCTTCTGCGCCACGCAGCCCGTAGGCATGGGGAAGACAGCTTGACTGAAGAAAGCACTTGGGTTAACTAGCACTGACTGCTCACTCACCTTTCTCTAGCACACGAACCCTCTAGTGCTGGGTTTTAAAAACTAAGCAGAATCAAATGGGTTTAATATTTGAAATTAAGACCAGTTGGTCATCCCTCTTTTTATTTGTTTTTTTGGTCTTCTTATTTTTCCAATTTACAATTTAATTAGAAGTATGCTTCCTTCCTTCTCCAGACCCCTTCTTCTAATCAAAAGAGAGGCAGCAGTTAAGTGACATGCTAAAAATTGCGTGGTGTAGCAGACATTGCAGTAGCAACAACTGCGCATGCAGCAAGGTGCTGCTATGGGTGAGATTAGGTAATAATTACTTGCAATTCATTCCATCTCATCTCCTTCAACAAACTAGAAATTTTGCTTTCCTCAGCATACAAAGGGACTGATTAGGGTCATACTTGAAGCCCAGCAGCGATGCAAGGGCCATATCTGAATTCCTCCGAGACTCTGTCCCAGCAAGATGTGCATGCTCTAGAACTCCTACAGTGCTGAGTTCTGTGCCACAATACAGGCAAAAGGGCAAAACATCCTCTTTCCTTTTGCTTGGCACTGTTCCTGGCAGCTAGCACCTTCAAGGAAAGGGCTATTAAAGAAGAGGGCCACTGTCCAGATCAAGAGGCGACGACACGCCTATTTATTTACGTCTCTTTACACAACCACACTCCAGAAAGAGTGCTTTATTAAGAATTTGTCATGCAAATTCCCTCCAGCCTAAGGTGAAAGATTTAATCCGCTGAGTGAGTTCCAAAAATAGAAAAACACTGCTAGTCTGGTTGTTTATTTCCATCCTTAGCAGCATGCATCATGCTACGTCAATGGCAGCTCTGTGCTAGGAAAGAATGTGGAGTATGTTGGAGAGGTCCAGCTCAGTCTTTCTGGCAAATCGGAAAGAAGAATTTGATCACCAGGCTTCAGGGATTTTAAAACCCCAGCTCAGCAGAACTAGTTCTGGAAACTCCACTCACCTGATCAACTTCACTTGCATAAGAGCGGCTGCCATGTGGGGACGAGAGAGGGAAGCAAAATCTTTGCACAGGCCTGTTAAAAAACCACAAAACAACAGCACAATCAGGCGTGGAATACCTTGTTCGTACCCTGATGCTGCAGCATACTCATGAAAAGGAATGTGGTGTTGCCTATATACACGATGTCGACTGTCATTTGAGACAACAGAATCCAGTCTACAATTCTCCTTAGTCTGAGCCTGTGTGTTTCCTACAGTAGGAAACATTTGTTTCTCAAAAGACCTTGATGCTATTTACAGCTGCAGGAGCTGTCTGGATACTACCAAGAATTCTAAAATAGCTCCTGGTCTGGAAGCACAGAGCTGCTTCCACCCGCAGAATGGGCAGTAGAATGTTTTCATTTCCAACAGCGACAGCAACTTCACTTGCAGTTGCACAAAGCTGGGGTAGAGGAAGTTATTCATTTGTCTGATGAAAGTATTCTGCTGTGGCATTGTCTCTGATGCTCAGCCTAAGGCTGAAGTTGCTTAGATCTAACTCACTGTTTTTACACACAGCTTCACCCTTCTGTCACCTTGCATTACATTTCTTTCTCTGCAGTGCCCACCCAATAGATACTCTTAGATTTTATATCCCCTCTTTGCAACTGTTTAAGCTAACAGACTTTGAGCAATACGTGTCATGCAGATCTGAAGCTCCTCCGCATAATATGTCTGACTCCCAGGAAGATAAACTACGCTCACACAGACAGACCAGAGCAAAGCAACAACGCCTTCCATGGAGTCAGATTGTATTTAGAAAAGCTATGCTACCCGTAGCATCACGCTGTCTTCGGTCTTGCCTTTACTCATCAAAACTGGGCCTAGACAACACACCAGAGTGATCCCAGCCTCCGTCCTTGCCAGCCACCTCTCTGGACTATATCAGCTTTTTCATTTTTGCTTTGGGCACTCACATTTCCCTCCCACAGCCTTCTGGTCTTCCCCTAGACTTGCTGTACTTCACCTACCCTCTGGGCCCTCTAACAACATCCTTCAGTAGAGCTTATCTTCCAGGCTGCTCTTCTGTCTTCTAAGTGAATTTGCATAATCATTCACAATTATCTCCTGCTCAGACACCACAGGCGCTCCCAGGGTGACCTGTGCTACACTGAACAGCAATCTGCAGACAACTCTGGCCTCTGAGCTGCGTCTTGGGAAAACAAGGCTAGAAAAAAGGGTCTGCTAGAGCAGAAGCTTTGAACCACACAGGAAAGAAGCTGATGTATATTCAGGCAACAGTGTCCACTCACCTTCCTGCAATGGTTTACCTCTTTTTCTAACTTTGAGTGTCACAAACCCAATCAGCTCTTGCAACACCAATTTAATTGCTGTGAAGGTCAGTCCCCAGACAAAGTCTGTGTTAACATTACCGACCTGCAATCCTGGCTTGGAACGCCTATCTCGACAATAAGCTTCTTGGTGTGTCTCAAAGTGCCCAGAAATGTTCGTAACGTTTCTTTTAGTTGCATGAACTTGGTTTTTATTTTTCAGTGTCCTGCTGTCAATGCAGAGCACTGATTTGCTGCACTCTATTCACAATAACGCATAGAGAATAACTACTTGACATTCTGCCTACCTGGACCTGAAGGCAAGGGCATCAAATAGATGCCGGCTGCTGATCAGCAGGAATGTCATCAGAGGAAACAGCTACGATGCGGATGCAATGTTAGCCCCCCCACAGTCATTCTTGTCATTCTGCATGACTGAATTGTAGAGACCACAACTGAGACTTTTAAAACGCAGATGGTCCTCGTATTGAGTCTGTGCTTGTAACCATGCATTCGCTTTTGTTCAGTCACACCAAAAAAGGCAGTCCTCAGCTTGAAGAGTCCAGCACATAAATGCTACCTCAATGCCTTAGGATACCGGCATAGCCACAACGCTGCCTTTCGGATGAACAGCTGGATTGCCATTTTGGGTTTAGCAGCTTGTGGGTACTTCAAAAAATACAACACATTTTTGCCCCGAGTACAAGACACAGAAAGCACAAATACACAGTAAGCAAAACAAAAGAAAAAAAACCCAAAATGCTGAAAATTCTTTTCTCAAGTTAATGAAGCATTAATTTGTATTTTTAAGGCAAGAGCAGATTCCTGCCAGTGCAGGTTTGGTGTGCGTGGAGTAAATAGGAGATAAAAGGCCTATGTCTGTTTGCACAGGGAATCTCTAACGTCTTAGCTATCTTTGGTCTCTACAACTCCCTGTTACGGGAGCCGTCCTTGATGGCGCTGGACACCGCTATCAACAGCAGCAGAACAACACTGGAGGTGGCAGTCCTTGCTTAGCAGGCTATGAGCCACTTTCAAACTGCTTACACACGATTAGCGGTACACACTGTTATTTGGGAACCCTGCTCTAAAGCAAAGCCAGTGAAAGCACTCAGCTTGCTCTGAATTTGGACTAGCAGGGCTCCCATCATACACCAATATAAAAGGTATTTCTTTCAGAGCTAGGAATTATACAATTAGACAAGCAATTTTCTCTTCATGTTCAGAAAAAAACAGCTTCATTACTCAGCCCACCTCCATTTCTCACTAAAACCCTCCCTCTCAACTTTCTCACTTCATGTGATTCACTGCCTCTTTAATGAAGTCATAGAAATACACGACAGTTCATTGCACTGCAGCAAGGTGTCCTTGCTGATATTGAGGAATAAATCCTTGCTTGACACTGAATTAATGCTCTACTCCACCCCCTTTCCACTGGAGATGATTGTCCAAGTGTAAAAAAAACATGCTGCCAACCCCTCTGTGTGTAGAGAGTCCATCTCCTCTGTGCTCAGCTCAATGCCCAGGCAGGCTGTGCAGTCTCCATCCTTGGAGATGTTCAAAAGCCGTCTGGACATGGTCCTGGGCAACCTGCCCTAGGTGGCCCTGCCTGAGGAGGGCGGTTGGACCAGACAACCTCCAGAGGCCCCTTCCAATCTCAACCACCCTGTGGTTCTGTAAATAAACTGTCCCACTGAAATCAAACGAGCCCTCGATGTGCGCATTACTCCAGATCTCACTCTTTCTCTTCTTCTCCACCGAGTGTACTTACCTGAAGCCATTCCTCGTGTCCTTGAAATTCAGGGCTTTCACCGAGAAGTTCAGGAGAGGCCGGGACAGCTTGGTAGCCAACATGCTTTCAGTTAACACACTCTACCCACAGCACGACTGTTCTCCCTTAGCTCTGCAATACAAGGCAGCACCTCTGTTTTAGTTGCTCAATTATTTTGTAAGTCATGCTGACTCTATGTATTTCAACAAGAAAATAAAGTCCAAAGGAACTCATCTTTCCCCCTTGCAGTCCCTCACACCAAGATAAACAGCTCAACCTTCGACCACCTCACGATGCTTTTCAATAAGGAAGATTGTAAGCAAACTGACAAGCGGGTAGGCATTTAAAGAAAATGTTGATTTCTTCTTCTTTAATGCATCTTTAACTGTGTTCTCTGAAACAGCTAAAAATTAAGGTACTTACACGGAACACATTAGTTCAAGTGGGCTACATGAAATAATTTTAAACTAAAATATAACTTAGAATCATGGGTGATGTTGTGTTACATGCTCCCAAAGCAATCCCTTGGCTTTCCAGCTGGCACAGCCACGTGGCTGAAAATGCAGCTCTTTGTAATTAAGGAGCTGGCGATGCCGGCCTATGCGCAGGGAATCGCCATTAAACTCCCCGCGGGGTGAGAACAGCTCCAGAGCAGGAGTCAAGCACAGAACGTTAACTTCGGCCATACCCACCTCGGACAAACCCCCTCCAGCGCACCGCCCCCGTGCCCCCGGCTTCAGGCGCAGGCCCCCCATCCCGGCAGCAAAGCGGTGCCGAGCCGCCAGGGCCTGCCCGCCCCTC
>Ga0065711_1026984_pt1 | contig 56028 bp, 29 predicted proteins | sample Hoacrofraction12_FD_59098 | JGI IMG/M metagenome (GOLD analysis project Ga0065711, IMG submission 59098) | Hoatzin crop microbial communities from Cojedes, Venezuela - Epithelial fraction 12 v2 (version 2) | ecosystem: Host-associated > Birds > Digestive system > Esophagus > Crop | place... | reverse complement strand
TTTTTTTTTTTTTTTTTTTTGATTATGTCCAGTTTAGCATCTTTTTGAGCTGAGAAAGTTTGGCTTACTCTCTTTCTCCACTTAGTAATTTGCAGAGTGGGAGATTTGGGTTGAATCTCTGTTTTCTGTGTTGACAAGACAGCAGGAGCTTCTATGGCAGGGCTGGAATGTGTTGTTTCAACACACTGAATGTGGAAAAAAAACACCTTTAGCTTCATACAGACTGTGTTTTTTGTTTGTACTCAGTCAGTGTGATTTCACTGAAGTCCAAAAAGTTATACCAGTGTGAGAGACAAACCAAGTCTATGTTATTTCAAGACAACCGTACTACCAGAGAAATTTGCTTTTATTCCCCCCCTTAAATTTTCAGAATCTCCCTCCACCTCAGATATTCAGTATCGCCCAATGCTTGTATTTTGGCAGCAAGCGTTGACATCAGCAGCCACCTACGAGATCCTTAGCAGACATCTATAACTTAACATGCAGGACAGGCAGTGAATGACTTCTTAGTAACAGGGATGGGTCAGAACAAAATCCTGGATTTGAGCAGTTCTTGCGAGCTTTGAAGATTGAACCTGGATCTAAAGTTAAATGTCTTTAATGGACAGGATCCAAACACCCACATGCTTTGGCAGAGCTCCGATTCAAATTTTGTCTACCTAAAGAATTGAGGTTCTGTTTTCATGTAGATTCTTCTACTAGTGAGAAGCAAGGGAAAGGAAAAGACAGAAAATATGACACATTGGCAAAATTGTTTTTCAATACTATGTTTTTTCAAAGTTTTTTCCATCAGGCGTCAGCAGCTCTTAAAAATCACAGGGAGAGCATACACTTGTCAATGAGCCAGAACGGTTAAATGCCTTTAAATATTTGAGTTGGGTTATTCCTTCACCTTTCTTTCTCACAAACATGTCTGGTAAAACTCCAGTAATGAAAACACTTGCCTGGGGAGTGGGATAAAGTCGTTTTCAGCAAATAGTGATGGTGACATTTTAATCACATCATAACAACACTGTTAGCAATGGTTTAGGTTTGGCATTGAACATATACACAACATTTGTTCTTTTATACAGTATTGGTATTACATAGTAAAAATAGCACAATTGCAAAACTCATTTGTTACCCTTGTGCCAACTTTGTTCAGCTGACAGTTGCTGTTTGAACTTTTAAAGCAATGTTTCATCCATATGTTAATACCAACTGTAGGATTAATTCTCTCTGCTTTCAAATGATCTTCTTGTGCCCTACAACCCTGCACGGTAGTTAGGTCCCAGTTTGAGATACCTGCAAAACCACGTCTGTCAGATAAGCTGTGCTCATCCTGAGTGCTTCCATACTTTGAGATGGTAAAGAGCAGCCACTGCCTTTAAATTTCCCAGGACATTCCTGCACAGAAGTTTGTTATAGGTACTTCACTTCACGGAGCCATTTCAGGATGGTGCTATTCAGAAATATTCGTCTTTCTTGTGAGAGATTTGGAGCTACTCTGCAATGTTTTGGATGCTGTGTTTTCTCTGGTTATTTGCTGTCTGTGAAAGATGCTTATTGTATGGTTTCTCAGGTTGGTTTAATAGCAGGGTTTTGATTCTGAAAAAGAAAGAAACAAAATCAAGAGGGCAAAAACAAGACCAAGAGCACTGGTAGATGAACATGCAAGTAGTGTTACATAGTGACAGGGAGGCAGCTGGCATCATGGAAGTCTCCACTGGATCACGCTTAAACTAGTTTTGGATTAACAAAGTCAAAAAACCCCAGCAAATGGGAAGGGGGAAGAACTCTCCCCAGATGAAATGCTGCTCCCTTGGGCAGTTACTGGGTGGGAACAGGCTGACATACATGCAGACCTGCTGCTGCATCCTCCCAGAAGGTTAGAGTTCAGCTGGAGAAGGCACAAGCAGATTCTATTTTAAAACCCTTTGAATTCTACCTTGTTTCTGCTGTTACAGTCAAACCACACTTTATTTTAGGAAGGCTGTTGTTGTTTTCTGTATTTACTTCTTAACAGTTTCTCAGATGGAGAACTTAAAATGGGTAGGAAAGAACCAATATGCAAGAGTTTGTGTGTAGACTAGAACCTGATCCCAGAGCGGGGAGTCGATGGGCCTTCACACTGGGGAGGGCATCAGAGGGGAGACACTTAGGTCAGAGAGGAGTCAAAAGTGCTGTTGGCTCTAAGAAGTACCACTTACCTAGGAGTTACGTGGAGTGGTTTTGTTTTCTGACAGGTCGGCTCAGAGTTTTACTCAATGTTTCCTTTTGCATGTGTATAAAGATACAGAATATGACAGTGAATTTGATTGTCATGACTGATATTAGACCCAATCCTTGTTTGTTCCAAGATACCACTAAAGAGTCCTGGAGTCAGTAGTTCTTTGCTTAGTTTGAGACTATTTGAAGGGTGATGAAAGTTACTACAAAATAAAATCGTAGCTACGCATTAGGGGACAGTGCTTGCGAGACCTTGCTCTTCTGCTTTAAGTTGGCAGCACACTTACATAGCAATAATTCTTACAAAATCACTCTTCAGCATGCTCATGCAGGGTATCACGTACTCTAGCTGCACTGGTGATCACTGGGACTGTAGATGCCTGCGCCCTAAAGAGGCTTGAGTCTTCCTGGCACTTTGCCTCTCCAAGGATGAGGGGCCAAGGCCAGTGCTATTCTGGGCATGGGGAAGGACGAAGTGGGAAGAGCTGGAATGGAGAACTGAGGGAGGACGAGGCCTGCTTCTCCTTTCCCTGCTGGGAGGGTAAGAGGGATGGAATGGCACCTGCAGCTGGGAAGCAGAGCTTTCCTCCAGCGGCAGCTGCTCCCACTCAGCAGCCACTGCGACACTCAGCCTGGTTTCCAGATGGCTTTGATAATGTTCTCGTAGAGAAGTTTTTAAAGAAATTAGGCTGTATTGGGAAGTCCTCTGGAGGCACAATTGGTTAAAACCCCGGAAACACAGACTGGGAACAACTGGTCAGATCACCCATGGAGGGCCAGCTAGATCAGTAATTGGGCCTGTGCCGCCTCATATTTGCAAATTATCTGGAAAAGAAAGTGGAGGGGAAGGTGGCCAACTTAGCTGATAATACTAAGCAGACTCCAGGCGGGAAAAACACAAGGTTACTGCGAAGTGTTGAAGGAGGACCTCATAAAACTGAATGATAGGGCTCATTAAAATGGCTGATTATGTTCAGTTTAGATAAATGTAAATTAATGCATGTGGGGAAAAACAATGCAAAATTAATGTATACAGCAATGGGGACAGATGTAGTTACTGCCACTGAAGAGAAGGGTTTTGGAATTATAATAGATAGTTCTACCAAAATATGAGCTTTGTGCTCAATAAATAGGAAAGATAACAATAAGGCAGTAGTATGAAGAAAGAAAGTGAGAAAGGAATGAAGGGAGGTGGGCTGAATGTTAGGAGTTAATATGAAAGGAAAGAAAACAAACGGCATTACTATGACACTGTATAAATCTAAGGTTTGCTGTGTGTTGAATGGTCTCCTTGTCTTGAAAAGGATAAAATAAGCTCGAAGATGTACTGAGAAGGAAACAGGATGTTCAAAAGGAACAACCTCTATATGAGGAATTACTGAATTGATTTGGGTTTTCCAGTCTGTAAAACGATTTCTCGGGGATATATGGGAGACATTCGTGAGATCAGGAGCATCGTGGAAGGGGCGAACAGGGGATGGATGTTCATTCTTTTTCCTGAAGCCAGAAAATAGGACATCACGTGAGATTATCAAGAGGCTGGTTCAAACGGAACGAAAGAGCATACTTTTTCACAAAATAGTACATAAAGCTGGGGGACTCTTTACAATGGAATGCATGGGGTATTTAAGTTTACCTGGGTTCAAAAAGTGTCAGCTTCCCAGAATGAAAATCTTCCAGCAGTTACTGAATACCAAGATATCTGAATCGCAGTTTGCCAGAGGTTGGGAGAATATACCAGTATGTTCTGAAGTTTGGGACAGAGTCCTGGGTTAGATGGACCTTTGGTCTGACCTGGTATGGCCGTTTTTATGTTTCAAGGGCTCTGGCAGTCACATAGTACTTAGCAGTGTTGCAAGAAAGGCCTTGAGAAGTTTCAAAATAAGAGACCCAGAAATGCAAGGTGGAATTATGATTACTGGCTAAATAACAAGAGCTTTATTTTGCTCTTCGCAACATTTGCTCCTTCATGTCAACCCTAGGGGGAAATGTGTATGCCAGTTCACCCAGGTCTTGCAACAACCTGAGATAACCTGTTTATTAAACATACACTTTGGCTGCTATAGAGAGGAAATGGCACGATCCAGACTGGTAATGCAGAGACTTGCATTTAGTTTCTGCCTACACCGTTGACTTTCTGTAGATTTCCAACCAAGTCCTGTTCCTCTGTTTCCCTATGCAAAGAACAGATAAAATCATTTATATCTCTCCTTGAAGAGCAGTTTGAGATTGATGGTTGTAAAGTGCTAAAGAAGTGCTAAAAGTTGTGAGTGGATGCAAAGTTTGTGTGATGCTGATTAGTTTAATGGACATTGCAGTTAAATTTGCTGTCTTCAATCTCTGTTCATAGGCCTCTCTTTCAGACTGGATAAGAATTAAAAGCTTTGTGCAGATTCATTCTAGAGGGAAAAAATCTGAATTAGTTGTTTCTGTACTTAGTAGTTATTTATTGGTTTGGGGTGTTTATGTCAGAACTGGCAGGGTGAACCCCTGGGAAACCTGCAGTGGTCTGATCTGACTAGAGGGAGCATTATTTTTTGTCCTTTCTGTCCTGTTGTACAGCTTTTTTGTTTTTGTGCTCTCACTAGGTCACTGTTTATGGGATAAATTTTCTAGTCATGTCTCGGATTCACAGTCGTTGGTGACCTTTGCCCTTCCATGTGGCTCTCTTTCTGCTCCTGTGGCCATTTGCAGACGTGTCTTATAAGTTATTATTTATAATGAAAGACAGCTGATGGCACTTGCACATCAGGTGGTTGTCCTCTCCTCATGCTGTGCAGTAGCATACCTGAATCCTGAAGAGAAGACAAAGAGATACTCTTGTTCAGAATTATACGTATCAGAGGCCCCAAAACATGCCTTAGCCTTTGCTGCTGAGCTAGATGGTATCAAATTTCAGGGAGACATGGGAAAAATTCTCGGTGTCCAGCTGTTCTGTCCCAGGTACCTGCTACTTGCTCAAATTAAGTTTCACCAGGGAGATATGTAGCCATGAACATAACAAGTTCTGTTCCTAACCTTCTCTACACGCATTATATAAGTGGAATGGAGTTTTTAAGGCACTCTCTCCTTTGGACTGACTAAGTTCTGTCAGGATAGGTGACTTGGATCTGCTTGATTTCTGAGTTGCTGGGAGGTGGTTTGGTTCCTGGCTCTTGTTGCTATTACATCTGATTGCTGTGGTCCTTATGCTGCTCTGGTGTAGTTGGGGTATATGGGTATTTCAGCTCTTCCTTCTCTCTTTCCCCACTCAGCGGCCCTGTTTCACTCCCTTTTCTAGGGGAGGAGGCCTTCTAATTTGCTGTATTCCCACACTGGAGCTCCTCCACAGGAGACCTGTCTTTCCACAGGAGTGGCTGCCGCCGTAGGTAGGCAGAATGATTAACAGTTGCACATTAGGCACTTGATCAGGTATCTGTAGATGTTTCCAGGATAATGTACATGTTCGGTAAAAGACATGAAATAATCCACCTTCTTCAATGCATTAGCTAGGTATTAACACACCTTTCTACAGTCAGGAGGAAGCTCTGAGGAATTGCTTCTTTATGTCAGCATTTGAGCTCATAGACATCATGTTTTTGAGAAATCTTTTGAAGACGAAACATGAACTTTGGCAGCATGACCAAGATGACCTACATGATTGCCTTTACTACTGGGATTTCAGTGCTGGGATTGCATCAATACTCTGCCTCAAATCTGTTACGGGTCAGGAAGTGTTAAGTTTCACTAATAAACTTCCAGACACTTTTCAAATGAAACAGCTGAGACTGAGCTTCTTATGCAGCAAAAGAAATTAGCAGCTCCTGTACAGTGCTTGTATGTGGAATATGTACAATAGTACGTAGTTGGGTATAGGGGTAGTCACAACATGAATGCGAGTCTTCACCCCAAACGTGAACGCAGAAGATGCTCAACTGCTTCTTTATATTATAGCATGTTTCCAGCGCTTGCCAATGGGCTCACAGGTGGCTGCTGGGAAGATGTGTGTGGATTGTGAGGGGAGGGTTGCAGTAGAAGAAGAAACGATATCCACCGGTCAGGATAGGGCTGCCTGCAGGCATGACCTGTAGGGTCATACTGAGTGACACAGCATGGAGCGCAGATGCCACACTGAGTGGTGTTAACTGGTATTCCCTAAATGCTATTCTTTTCCCCCAGTAAAGTCTGCCCATGTCAAGGTGATGCTTGAGTGAATTCTGTCAGTGCTCTGCACCTAAGATTGCAATAGTAAGTTGTCCAGATTTAATATAGCACCTTACCCCATAGTTTTTATTTCATTTATGCAATTCACTCTGGAATTTGTTTCCACTTACATACTAAGCCACTTGTGTGCCAGTTACAGCTATTTTTTGATTCAGAAAAAAATGGTTAGTTGAATGACAACTGTCTCTTTCTCAGTTTTGTATAGTATCCCTCTTCCCACATGTAAATTCTGTGTGAAGGCCACCATGCCCTTTTACTCTTTGCATAAGTATAATAGGTACCTAAACACGAGTTAGCAAACAGTTATTCTATGCTATGCAAACAGTAACTCTGTGCAAAGGGTACTCACCACAGCCTATGCTGCCACTGGTGATGCTCAGAGGGTGGTCCTGTCTTGGGCTTCCCTTGTTAACTTTATTTCTGATTGTCTGTGTACATTGCACTGCTGCGCTATCTGCCCAGAGACCAAAGCCATCCAGTTATGAAGCAGAATAGCTGGTTAAACAAAAGCCACACAAGATAACACCTGGTATAGCTTAAGATATGCCACATTTTAAACGAAATACTGAGGGGTGTATTGAACACTTGAAATGCCCAAGAAAATGGAGCAAAATATGTTATACTAACCCAGAAATATGAACTCTAATTCAGTATCAGTATTTCAGTTTATGGGAGTATTGTACCTTAGTTTCACTTTCTGCTTTCTCTGTGTGTAGTCCCAGTTCTTGTTCTAGTAAAAGATTTTCTCTACCTTTTGGATGTCTGAAAACTATCTTCTGACATTTTTGAAGTAGTTGATGACACTGTGGAAGCGTTAACTTTAAGAGTCTTCTCTTGCAGTTTAACCCTGCTTTTTAAGGGGCCCAGGGACGCTCTACCAGTGACTTGCCATTTTCCCAAGCTCAATCCTGATTTTTGCTCACCTGAAGTTGTTTTTAGTGGAAAAGAATAGAAATATTTCTAGTTCTTAGGATATTCTGTCTCTTTAATTCCTGGAAAGGCCAAACTGAGATGAGGAAAGCGAAGTAAACCCCCCAGCAAAGTGAACTGATAAGTTACCACTGATGAAGCAGGGCAAGAGGTCAGGACTGAAAGAAGGATTGGAAGGAAAATGTGTGGGTGTGTACATACATGTGTGTGCTACTTTGCTTTGAGAACAAGTCAGAGGAAAGGACTGCAGGTATGAAGGCATCTGATCCTTTAAAAGGGTTGCAGCATTTTGATTTGAAGAAACTTGTATTCCCATGGGACAGGGGGATGTATGCACGTTTTTTTCCTCACTGAACCCTTGGTTTCCCAGTAATTTTAATAGGGACTCTTCCAAAATGTGAGTTCTTGTGTCAGTGCCCTCCTCATATACTAATGAAGAGTAAGGTGGTGGGGGTGGTGGTGGGCAATATTTCAGGTCCTGTGTTTGGTGTGAAAGCAGATATAAAAGCAAGCTACAAGGTGTGGTGACACAAGGAGACTCAGAGAGGACAAATGCCTGGATTCTAAGGCAGAAGTGTTTTACTGGAGGAGGGCTGATAGGGAGGCTGTGCATGGGGAAGTGTCTGGCAAAAGGGCATTGGGGAATCAATAGAAATCATGGTAGAGACATGGTAAGGTAGGAAAAGAGGTTTTTTAGGCCAGAAGGGAAATGAAGACACAAAAAGACAGCCTGTAATACAAATTAAAGACATTTCCTTTAATTAATTCCTTTAAAAATTACTATTAACTAGAAATCAGTATTGTAAGTAGCTTCCGCTAGGCTGTGATTTCATTGCACTAATTGAACAGTTTCTGATCCGAAGAACTTAGAGCTGGGAGTTACTGGTCCTGGTCCCTGATAAGTAACGGGATGAGCATACGTTAGCAAATGAAGAGTATGAGACCAATCACAGTGTTCCTTGGAGAAGGTAACTTGTGGGGCCTGGTGTGATATCCTTGGGTGTAATGTTGGGATTTTGGATGAGAAGGCTCAGATCTGGAAGAACAGCAGCAAGACCTCTTTTCCAGGCCCGTTGCAAAAAAGTGGCAAGGAATAGTTTGGGAAGGGTGGCAGTGGGAACAGTGGGAAGGCACTCATGGCAAAGGGGAGTAAAACACAGCTTTGGCAGTAGGTGCCAAAGCTGGTGATAATTGTATTCCTGTTCCCGAGGGGAGGTGTGAGGTGGATACCCCTCTGTGCATTTGGGGTTTTAGAGACCAAATGGGTACCCCAGCTCAGGGGATCAGATCGCTTTTCCTCCCACTGGTAACGGAAAGAAATCCATTTTCCTTCAACTCCTGCCACTGAAGAGTGGAGGCAGCAAATGCAGTGGCAGCCTAGCTGGAAAGGGCAAGAGACAGTGGCAGGGATACCTCTGCACCAGTGCATTGCAATGTGGAAAAAACTTGCACAACTTTCACTTTGAAGCTTGTGGGTTACTGTTCTGGGAGGAAGCAGAAACAAGGATGCTTTTGCCTCCGGTTCATAGACTTAACCCTTGGGTCGCTAGGCAGGATTTGTCATGCCAGATCAGACCTGCTATCTGCCTCATCCAGAATCCTGTTCTGGCAACAGCTTTTGAAGCTGGATTTTTAGTGTCTTCTAGGGGTCTTCAGCAGAAGCTTTACCATGAGAGCCCAACTGCTTAGGCTAAAGAGACAGCGTATGCTGTCTTCAGAGGTGCTGTTTGCTCCAATAGATTCCCTCTCCAGAGCCATTCCCACCCCCCACTTCCTTCTCTTGGGAATCTGTAGGGACTGAGAAATATAATCCCATTATTTATGTTGCTCATGGGTACAAAACAGGTTCTGTGCCCACTGAATTTGGGAAGGAGGTCCCAAGGGGAATCCTGTGAGGGTAACTCCCTCTGGGCCTGCCTGCATGTGAGCTGCTAAACTCACCTGACTACCTCTTCTCCCTCCTTGCTCATCTCGGATAGACTTTCTTCTCAAGTTCCTGCAGCTCTTGCATGACGTGAAAACATTTAGTCATAACTGCCCAACAACAGCTCTCAACATACACCATCACCAAATACAACAAAGACAGTTTCCCACCCTTACCATCAATTTTTGCTAGAGTAATTTGAGTAGTTCCCTGTTTTGCACTTTTTTGTTTCTGAATTGATCAGTATAAATGAGGACTTGGTAAGTGAGCTTCAGCCTCTGTTGTCATCCTGATGTGGTGGTTTGTTCATGCAGAGAGCATGTGAAATACTTCAATTTGAAACCTGTCACGTTTTGCCCAGGTGTTAACAGCACAAGGTGTGCCAAGAGGGGTGAGATGGGCCTCGGGCTCTGTTGGTATATAAAATATTTGCTTAAGAATCAACTCCTTCATATTGTCCTAAATGACTCTTTCATTCTTGCATTCTCGTTTTTGTGGCAATGAGTAGCACATACAAGGCAAACAGATTCTTTTCTTTCACATTATAGATATGAGACAAAGGGATACAAAAGCCCAGCCTATGACTCACAAGTGTGTATAAGTGGAGTGTAGGCATCATGCCGTTCACCTTCGGAGGGAGAATAAAGGCAGCTCAGTGTCACGAAAGATTTTCTAGAAGGCTGGCATTTGCAGTCAGTGTTGTAGTCGTGCTACGGACATCTTCTTCCAGTTATGGTTTGAAGTGGTGCTCATCTATTGTGTAGAAAAAAAGTACAAGATGCTATGTAGTTTTGTGTAGAAATTTGGTGGATGACTTTACTGCTTTGCTTTGTTCTGTCCTCTGTCCAGGACAGGGCTTCAAAACTGGCACTGGACGTTGTGCTGAAGGCCAGGGAAGTTCTGTAGCAAGAGGCTTCTGTGTCCTGCACGATGTGCCTCAGAGACTCCTTACTCCACTGCCACTATCCTAACATGCCTCCTTAAGAAAGGAGCCACAACCTGCCCTATATTTGCTTCTGTTCGTTACAGTCTTGATGGTGAGGAAACACACCTCCTTACAGTCACTGCTTGAATACTACCGGGAGTTTCACTACGTGCTCTGGGACCACGGGTGGAAGAGTGGTTTCATGAAAGCAGTTCTATATTCAAGAACTGTGCTGAGGAATTTAGTGCAGCCAGTGAAGAGACTTACCAGGCTTTATACTGAATCCGGTGCGTGCTGGACAGGATTTTGCATGTTTAATCACTCCTATGTGACTGTGCGGGTAGTGCAGAAATAGTCAGAAAAGTGTGTAATTATGATACACCCCATTGTCCACCTTTCATGCCTTGAATTAAGGTGCTCACAGTAGCAGTTCACATCTTCAAAGCACCGCACCAGTTCTAATACCGGAAATTCCTGTGATGGGGCCAAGTGATGCTATTCCCATTTTTAAAATTAGGGAAATGAAAGAGAGACTGGAGAGAGAAGGAGGGAGAGAGGTGAAGTCATGGGCCTGGGACTTTAGAAAGATTTAAGTAACATTTAAGAGTTGCTGGCCCTTATGCTTGTGTTAAGCATGACAAAACATGCCTCTGTCTGGATATTATTTATGTAATCTTATATATACTACAGTTCCTCATGACTGTCAGTCATCTTGGAGACAGAGATTGTTAAGAGCCATTCTGAGGTGTTCCTGATACACATTTACCTGCTTGCATCATTTCAGCAGACCCTCTCTGTGACCCTTGTCACAGGTGGCTGCTCCCCTTGCATGTGCAACCTAGGAAATGCAAGAGTTTACCATAGTCTGAAAGGTGACGTTATTGACCTTCCATCTCTTCAGTTTCTTTTACATAACAATGTTGAACTTTAGAAACAATTAAAATAACTTTTTCTTAATGTTCTAAGAAATCACAATCTAATGTCACTAGATTGGCGAGATGAAGCCCTTCTCCTGTGAGGAGTGGCCGAGGGAACTGGGCAGGTTTGGGCTGGAGAAGAGACAGCGGGAACCTAACAGCAACCTTCCTGTGCTTACTGAGAGGTCTTCAGGGAGATGGAGCCAGGCTCTTCGCAGCGCTGCATGGTGGGAGGGTGAGAGACAATGAGTGTAAGCTGAAATGAGAGATTCTGAATGGGTGTAAGGAAAAGCTTTTTCACCCTGAGGACAGTCAGGCAGTGAGAGAGGCTGCCCAGAGAGATTGTGCAACCTCTGTCCCTTGAGTTTTTCAAGACCGAACTGGACAGAGCTCTGAGGAACCTGGTCTGACCTCACAGCTGACCCTGGTTTGAGCAGGAGGTTGGACTGGAAACCTTTGGAGATCTCTTCCAACCTGAGTTATCCTTGGATTATTATGCAGTATTTTGCTTCATGCGCTCCAAATCAGTGTTCATCTTGAATTTCCAGAAGGCTATGGACACTATGGAAAGGAAGATGGATGGAATGAACAGGACAGCAGGGCTGACAGAGTGAAATGTCCCCCATTTCTGAAAAGTTTCTGGGTCTTTTCCATTGTAATGGAGGTACACACTTAAATAACAGAAGAACTTGATGGAAAGGCTTGGTGACAGTCTTGTCCCCTGGAACTAGCAGAGTGAAAAGCTCCTTTCGGCTTTCCACAGCTATAAAGAAGTAATCTCTTTCAGATGGTTCATGTTATTCTGGCTAACATTAAAGCGATGTAGTTCATTCTCCTCCCCTTCTCTCTCCTTCCCACCAGAAGCATTGCCTTGGGGTGACTCTCTTACAGTTCATGGATGTGAGAAGAGGTGGAGAAAAGTCCTCCCAGCTCCTTTCTCTGGGTGGAGCACCACCGTGTTTACTTACAACCCATGCTACCTCCAGTGACCATTGTTTGTGGTGTATGACGTACACATTTTGAAGAAATAATTTCTTTCCTAAACTGTATTTTTGACTAGGGTAAATGAAGACTGTCTAGGCCACAAGTGTTTGGTTTAGGGAATTTATAATACACTCTGGAGAGAGATTTAATGGGAAAAATAATGTAGTTCTTACAAATCTTACAGTCTGGAAACAGACTAATATTAATCACTAAATACCCTTTCCTTAGAAAGAACACATGCACTATGTTTAACTTTGTTAGATTTTCTTTGCTCAGAACTGTAGACTCCACTTTTGTTGATTTATTGGCACTGTGCTGTGTCAATAGAGCTACTTGAAGTGAGTGCTGGAAGCGGCAGGTTTTGCGTGGGATAGGATGCTGTGTTTTTCATTTTTGACCATGTATTCTGAAGTGCCAAGACTTGTGTTTGAAACAGTTGTCCTTGGAAAAAGAGCACTCTATGGCAAAATAAAAAGTCATCATCTAAGAAAAACAGAATGCCATAAAAAAAGGACACAGCTACAGAGTAATGATAGTTGAGCTGGATACTATTGTAGGTAGCAATGCAATGGTGGTTTCTGGCTGGAGCGCCTAATTTGAGAAGAACTTTATGAAGTCCTTACTACACTTCCCTTCACCCTTCTCTGCCCTGCTTGGTGTCACTTTTTGAACATGTTGCCTAGCTGTTCCCACTTGCTGTGAAAGCAAGGCTTTTAGACTGAAACAGAACCTCTCATGTGACACCTGGTAAAGGTAGATAGCATGAGACTCTCCATCTATCACTGAACACCAGAAGCTGTAAAAGGACACCTCTCCTTTGCTAGGTTGAGGCTCCAAAAAGCTTAGCAACCTGGCTTTCTTTTTGCTTGAACTCAGAAAATACCATTAGGACAGGAAAACTGAGGCTGAGATATAAGTATATGAAAGAGGAGCCTTCTTCCTCTTGTCTGTCTAGTCAAGTTGGGCAGGAAAATCCTTTTGACAATTCAGATTATGTGTTTCCTGAAAATGTTAACGAACTCTACAAGCTGCCTGGAGAAACTAGCATGAGAAGCATGCCTAGCAGTTAGATTTCAGGCATAATGAGTCAGAACACCCAACTTGTGTTTGTGGCATCCTTCGTGTCCTTGGATAGGTTGTTTAACTACTCAGCGACTCAGTTTCATTTCCTGCATAAGGAGAACAATAAACCTCACGTGCACTAAAGGAGTGTTTAAGGGTTAGTTGATGCATACTTGTAAAAAGCCTTAAAAGGGCCTATTGAGAGACAAACTGTAATTATCGTGTGCATCATGATTACCTGAGATTGCTTCTGTGTGTGTACATGTGTGCACACAGTTGATTCAGGGATGCAGACTGCTGAGGGCACCTCACCAGCAGTGGATTCAAAAAGGAGTTCTTGGATTTGGAAGATGGAGGAGAAGTCTTATGCAAATGTTAAATTACTTGCTTCAGTGGGAGTTGACATTTACTGAGGTATTAAATTTAGGCAAGGAGGAGGTGATGAAGGAGGAAAATAAATACTCCTCCTTATAATTTGGTGGTTGCAGGTGCTTTCCTTCATCTACAGCACACTCACAGGCAAGATCTTACAAGATTCCTTTATCTTGCCTTAAAAAGATCAAGGGATCCTTCATTCGAAGGAATGAGAAGATATTTTATGCTCCAGAACCCTTTTAAACCTATGGCTTCTCTCCAAGGGAGGTAATTCTAATGGTGTTTCTAGCGATGTGCCTGCTTGTCCACAGGAAACTAAATGGAAACACTTCTGCCCCCCAGTTCGCACATGCCATGCGCACCATACATGAAAGAGTAGGTCACTGTCATGAAGAGCTGTGTGGAAAAGGCAAAGATGAATTTTTGTGACTGTAGTTTTACAGTAGATGTTTAATAGAGAAGTGTGGACTTTGCTTCGGTTCAGTGGTATTACTGATCTTGAATGGGAAGACAAGAAATACAAAGAAATGAAAGGTGTGGTTGAAGGTGGAGTCTTTTAGTAGGGCAGCTTCTTCCTTCTCTGGATTTCCCATATATTTTTAGTTTTCTTTCTTCACAGACCTTGAAAAGAAATGGAAGTCCTCAAAGAAATACTGCTATATTTTTTAACTGAAATTTTTAGATATTCACATGTCTATAATCAGAGAATATCTAAGACCCATATAAATGCAGGACTGGCCCAGTTGAAGAAAGAGTTATCTGAACTCTCGTTAAGTTGTTGCTTAAGAGCAGAATGCTGTGTGCTTAACTTGTGAGGTGGATAGAGGGAGCAGGGAGTTTCTGGGGCAAGTATTTTAAAATTAGAGAAGACCGGGAAATTTTTCCACTGACTGTTTTGGAGGAAAGTACGCCAATTCATCAAAACCGATCTAGTTCACAGAACACAACTGTTTTTTGATTAATTTCCTAAATCAAAGAATTGAAGTTGTTTTCCAGTAAAGTTTTAGAACATGTAGGAATATTCCATTTTGGTATTTTCTGATTCATTTCTTTTTAAGTGGAAATTACTTAATAATTCAAAAGGCCTCAAAGGTTAAAGTCAAAGTGAAGCACTGTAATTAACTTAAGGACATTTTTTAATGTATTGTCAGTTTATGCACTTTTCTGAGATTTTAAATTTTTGTGCTGTTGTGGGAGAGGGCAGCAAATCTCCTCCAGATCACTAAAGGTGAGAAAATAATTTTGCAATCGGATTTAGTAAGTGAGAGATGTGAATCCAGGAAGTTCTAATCATAGTTCTCTGAATGTCTGTGCAGTGTTGAACAAACCAGAAGCCTACACAATAACTGAGACTACTGCTGCTTAGGTCCACTCTTTAGGGTTGCAGTACAGCTGATCTGAAAATTGAGACACAAACAGATGCTTTTCCTCTCTTCAGGAAGGTTAAAAATGATTATTTTTTTTTTTTTCTTAATGCTGCATTTTTGAATGCCGTCTTTACATTTTGGGTTTTGAGCCATTAGGGTACAAGTCCAAGGTATTCTCTGCAAATCCAAGAATCAGAAACACTTTTATACCTATGAAAGCTACGATTATGTAAATCGTATGGCTCTGGAGTTGAACTTTGAAGAAGAAAACCACATTGCACAAAATAAGAAATCAAACCATGGGAACTGGTAAGAGGTGCTTTATACTTTTGTGATATTGCGAGCAAGTTGAGAACTAGTGGCAGCTTCTGAGAATCAAGATAGGAACTTGACCTGATTCCTGTTTATGGACTGACTGACTACACAGCAGGCATGTGACAAGGAATTCTTGCTTATAAAGTTCCCTGAAGTTGCAAAGAGAACATGATTTGTGCAGATTTTATACCTGGCCCTTCTTTTCCTGTGATGACAGCCTATCTCAAACTGGAACAAAGTGAGGCTCTTTCTTGTTTACCAGAATATATTTAACTTTCCATAACTTATTCACCTGGTTTGGAAACTAGCTTGTTTGTTTTTTCAGGAAAGGTGCCTGCTTTTGCCCCACTTTATGATGGGTAAACAAAAATGCAAGGAAGATGAGTGGTCGATACAAGGTCACTCACTGAATTATCTGCTTAGCTGAGTTTAGCACTGTAGACCAGTCTGACTCATGGTCTATCCTCTTCTTCCTCCCTTTCCCCATTCCTCACGTGCAAATCAGTCCCTTCCATAGTCAGGGATCTCTGGCTTAGATTCTGATGTTTTGTCCAAAAGGCACCAGAATGGGGGCAGTAATTCATGGGGTGTTTCCTGACGTTTGGGGCAGGCCTACTTCCAAACCCAAATGAGTGAATGAACAAAAACTAGGTTGAAGACTGTATGAGAGACAGAGAGTCAGTCGTAGGGAGACTGTGACTGGGCAGAGATTGATTGTCTTCAGCTAAATCATTCATGAATCAACAAATCAGTTACATCTTCGTCAGAGGATCTGGGCTCATTGAAGCTTTTCAGTAGCTGTGGAAGTAAAGCCTTTAGATACACTTGACAGGACAGAGGGGGGACCTGTGGACACCTGAAAGCAGCCCTTTCCCTTTTTTACAGTTGTATCAAAACGCAAATGATTAACACCCTTTTCCTGCTGACGAGGGTCTTTTGAAGATATATACGCTTAATTGTGTGCAAGTTAGTTTACAGAGTGGCTGTTAAAGATTAGGTTCAGCTTGGAGGCTGAAGTGGGGAACTGCTGTTGATGTGGAGTGAAAAATACCTCTGTGCCCTTTGGAGGGGCAGCTTGGAGCTCCTCACTTGGTGCTCTTGCAGTGTGCTGTTGGAATGGCACCTGCCTGGCTCCTGCTCTCCTAGCCTGGATCCCTGCTCCTTCAGCTAGGTCACCGTTTCAGCTGGTGTTTTTGTTGGGGCAGATCGAATAGTATCCTGTTTTATCTGCTGTGCTTTATCTCCTGTCATGAAAATCAATTCTCCCATCCCTGTCTGAGAATAGACTATTCCCTCGTGAAATGCCTCATGCCTTTCTCCCTCAAACTCTTACATTAACTTGCTTATGATTTGACCAGGTAGTTTGTTATATTACCACATGCCGTTTATACAGCTGGGGGTCTCTGAGAGGGATAGACCCTCCCCCCCTCAACCTGCAGCTTACGTATCTTTTCTCCACCTCCTCTTCCTTCTCTCCTCCCTGCCCTCCCCCCCCACCAGAAGAAAAAATTCAACTAATCAACCGTTGCATCTATTAAAATATTAGTCTGTGGGATACTACATGCAAGAGCAAATCCTACAGAAACTTCTTGCACCTGCAGGGGAAATGTTCCATATACGGTATGGAGGCTGGCAGAGTCTTGATTCGGAATAAAATTTAAATGATTCTGGTCGTTTTGCCACATCCTGTTTCTCTCATTTATGCATGCACTGTTTTGATAACCAGCAAATAGTTCTTGGTTTGCTGTAGCTAAAGATAGCCTTGAATCGTAGCACTAGTATCATGCTCCTTTAGAAGTGCTTGGGGTATCTCCCCTGCGAAGACTGGGGCCAGCCTCGAAAACTGGGACCAGCCTTACATTTCCTTTCTGGCATTTTTTTAAGGTTTAGAATGTTTTCATACCTGCTTTTGAAGTGTTTCAGAGTAACCCAAACATGATGAACTGCAGAGTTTCATCCTCTGGTTAGTCAAATGACCGGTATCATCACTCTCTTTGTTTCTTAAGTAGCGATCCTTTGATTTGTGTGACATATGAAGTAGGAGGAGAAAACCAGTTGGTATGCTTCCATTTCCTGACTCTGCCCAAGGGCCTTCCCTTGTTAACTCTGTTTCTAGCATTAGGGCTTTTCTGGCACATGAACCATTCTGTAGATCCTTTGGCTGATTCCGGCACATCTTGTGTTTACATCCTGTTTTATTCCCCTCAGAGCACAGATGTTTTAATACCAGAGAGAAAACTTGATCTTAAGAACACTGTCTGTGGCTACAGGAGAAATCCACACATGGACACCTTGACTAACATGACAGCTACCCCACTTCCAGCAGTCCTCCTGCTGCTGTCCCTCACTACTGCGGCTCGCTCTGTAGCAACCTGTGGTGGTTCAGGGTGCTCCTTCAACCTTTGGCCATGTTTGAGTGGCCATGTTGTCTGCTTCGCCTCTTCTGCAGACTCCAATGGAAGCTGGCTTTAGAAGTCAAGAAGCCAAGCCAGGCACATAGGTTTGGATAGATCCACCTACATCTTTCAAATTCGTAATGAAGACGGGACACATCAACAAGATGCATCAAGGCCCTTTGCTTGTATGTACTTTTATTTATTTCACTTCCAAAATTGTTTGGTGCAAGTATATTTTGTACTGAAAAAGAGCATGTAGTCTGCTTTGGAAAAGAAATGGTGCTATCTGCATTGGAAAGAGTGACGCAGTTTTAGCTTCAGTTAGGAAACCCATGCAGAGCTCAAATATGAGGGAAAATCTTCATGAGAACATGTGGTTTTCTAGCCCATGAGCTGTTTAAATGAAGTGGTGAGAGGAACTTAGATTTTACCTTGATCTGATAATGTGTGCTAATAGTGTAAATGCTTCATACAGAGCTTTGCCTTGGACTAGGGTTTTCCTAATGAAGAAAAGAGGTAGAAGATTACGAATCCAGTTGAATAACTGGCATGGATTAAAGTGGCAAATTGGTGGCTTAACAGTGCTCTCTTGCCAGAAAATCCCAGTCTGGGCTCCATGTACTGTGCAGTTGGTGTGCGTGCTCAGGAGCTTACGTGTGCCATTGGATCCAGCCTTCGTGGATATAGGCCTTCTCTTGAAACTGAAGTCTAGTTAAAAGTAATATTTGATTACTTTCAAATTTGAAGAATGACCGGGCTGGTATTTTGTGTAGTTCCATCACACTTTTTGAAAACAAAGTCCTTCCTGACATTTGACACTTTCTGGGCCTTTCACATAGTGTATGTTAGGCTGAACCAGACTTTGTCCTGTGCGGGCTATTGTGCTTCCCGAGACAGGTGGAAAAGGTGTGTATTTTAACTAGATACTTACAGAAGATTTTCAGAGGGCAAAAGTGATAAGTAGCTCCTTCTACAGGGCTATAACTTCTTCACGTTTCTTTTCCTTGGTCTATCTGGAGATGCTAACCATCCTAATACACTACAACCATTTAAAATTGCACACAGAAGTACTTGGCTGTCCAGTGCCCGATGGTGCAGAATGCCGCAGCTCCCGTGTGGCAGCTGGGAGCCCCGTCCCAGGCACACAAACTGTTATCATCAGTTACTTGCTGTTTGTAGCATCCGGAGTAAGGACGAAGTCAGTGAGACTGTTCAGGTGAGCAAGACTAGCATTCTGGGGTGCCTTGCTCACATCAGCAATCCTGGAACTACTCAGCTGAGTGAGGCTAATAACATTTGGATGTGTGTGTGGAGAGTTGTGTTCTTTCCATTAAACAAAATGTGACCTCTACAGGTTCTCCTTTTCTGGTGTAAACACAATGTCTATACCAACTGGGGAACCTCTGTACTAGTGCTGCTGATTCCACATAAAGTAATGGTGACAGAACGCTTCCCAGGGACTTACTCTGCCAAATTCATAATGCAGCAGTGCAAGAAAATCCACTCATTGGGCCAGATCATCACAACTGTTGTAAATCTTGGTCATCTTACGGACTTTGCTGGAAGTGTGCCAGTGTACACCAGGAAACAAATGGGATTGTTCTCCTTCTTTATTTCCTACCACCACCACAGATATTTTATTTTACTTTTAGTATTTATATGTGACTGATGCTCTTGGAGGAAATCCTTTGCTTGCCTTTTTTTTTTTCCTGAGTGGTGCTGCTGACCTTCTGCAAGCAGTTCTGCAGGGTGGAGATGTGGTTTGTTACCAAGTTTCAGCGCGCGTTGCCCATCCCTTCCCCCTCCTTCTCTGCTTTGTGGAGCAGATGGTGCTAATTCCCGTGGTGGCTCTTGATGCAGCTGAGGTCTCTTCCCTGATGCCTCTACTGTATCGTGGAAACTCCCTGTGGTCTTTTTGGAGAAGAGAACACACAGTTGATCATTGTCTTTTGTTTATGACTTGTAAGATCCTATTAGTATTATATTTCTTTTTGCTGATCTCTTCCACCTCCTCTTACGACCTGTCCCAAAGATCTTTGGTCTGGAACTCCCTGCAACTTGCGGAGCATTGCTTTCATTGCTGTTGTTAGTTATATTATTTTGCATTCCTACAGACACCCACCCACCACGTGTTTATCTTTGTAAACATTCTCCCATTTTGATTGTAGTTACATTTTTTTTTAAAAGCAGAAATGCTGACTCTTTACATATAACAAAGGACATTCTATTGTTTTCTGTTTCAATTTAGAGACTGAAGCACCACTAATTGCCATTTTTAATTAGCTCCTTCTTTAGTGCCCCTTTTCTCATCCTTTGGGCCTCCCCCTCTCTTGTATTATACAAATAAAACAGCACGATTGCTAAAAAGTATCTTCCTCTCCACTGGGCCGCTGATGTATCCTGCCCACACCTCTCGGACTCCCTGTGATGTTTTTTGGTCTCCTTACCTGATTCTAGCACCACGTCCCTGTCCTCAATGCACTACATTGCTCTCTCCAGAACTTCCTCATTCTTTTTGACCATATTCTTTCCTCTTTACAACGAAGTCAGTGGTTTTATATTGGTGAAATCAGGAACAGAATTTCACCTTGTGTATCTGATTATTTCTTGTGCCATCTTCTCTCCTAACTCAGCTTGTTGTGTTGCTCCAGCATTCTTCTGCCATAGATGTCTCCGTGCATTTTCACCTATCATATAATGATGCCTCCTCGACCCTGTGCATGGTACTACTCAACTTCCTCCAAACCACTCGCAAAATCTACTCCTTTTAGGCTAGCCTTTCTCTGCTGTTCTCCACCCTTGCCTTTTATGCCAGATATGAAGCCAAATCCTGACGCCACTGAAGTAATTTGAAATGTTGCCATTTGCTTCACTGAGATGAAGACTGAGTTCACTGTCTACAGATTTAAATATTATGAATGGGGGGGAAGCGGGGAATGAAGTGACACGAGAAAAAGAATCGTTAAGTTCATTACACCCACTGAACAGATCCTTTGAGCTCTCACTGTTGTGGTGTGTGTCCTCCTGTGCCACTGTTTTTTTGTCACCCTTGCTGTGGTATGCTTAATTTAGATTGTGAACTCCTCACATCAGACTCTTTCTGTCTCATTTCTCCTTAATGTGGCATGCCCACCTATGGCATTGTGCAAATGTAGTAACTCAAGGAGAAGATGTAGTCTTCTGAAAATTTTACCCAGTTTAAGCAACTTAAAAAAATAATAGTAAATAAATCACCTTTTCGTAGTACCAAACAGGAAACCTCTGAGCAGTGGTCAGGATCTCAGTGGAAAGTCTGGCTTCACTGTGTGACGGGACACGCAATGACCACAGTAAGAGGCAGGACAGAAGCCTGTGGAGGAACATTTTGTCCATCAGCTTTGTATCTGTGCCAGGCTGAGGGGTATAAATCCTTAAAATTCTTTGTATGGGCAGATGTAGTTTTCTTTTAAAAATGTCCACACAGAAATAACCTCGGTGGGGTCTTCAGGAAGTACGTGCCCTGGTTCTGTATTATGAGAGAGGATAAGCAGCAATCCTGTGTTTTTTCTTACAGTATTATGCACAGTCTCCTATGTCCCGTCAGCCTCTCAGGTGAATCCTTAAAGGCCTGAGCTGTCCCAGTGACATAGTGTTTTAGAGTAGCTGTGGTTTTGTAGAGAGCATTGGGTTTGGTCCAGACAGTCCTAATGATGTGCTGAGTGGTGGTTATGTCCGAAAAGAAACAGGCAAGCAGCGCTCTGCACAGCTGGAGCTCAGGCTGGAGGGGTGGGAGCAGAGCAGGCTGTTTTCTGGGGAGCTGCGTGACTCCGCTGCTCACCCCCTTGTTCATTAGTGACTGGGCTGTGGCCTTCGTGAGATACAGAGTGATGTATCCCACTTACATCAAACGCTGATACTGCCTGATAGCAATGGCACAATGAATTTGACTTTATTTTGCAGATACCGCAAGCTAATATCATTCTCACTGAAGTCACTGGCTAACCAAAGCCAACATTCCTCTCTGATATGCAGGAGATTACTTTTTTCCCCCTCCTTTTTGTTTCTCTGCTTAAGGTTCACTTTAAATCACCAAAGACCTAATTCTCCTCTTGCTTCTGGGTTTCACTGGTTTAGTTCCTACAACTTGCACAGTTCTCTTAGTTTAGAGAGGTGATAGAAGAAAAACAGAGTCTCTTTCATGTCAGGTGACAAGCCACTGGTGGCATGGTGCACTGGGAGAGAGCTGCTCTGAGCATCAGCAAGCAGTGAAGGTCTGTCTGTCTTGCTGCATCTGTTTCTTTGATATTTGAACAGGACTCTTCTGAGACAGTCGTTGTCATTCCTTAATTAGCCTGTCACTCCAGGGAGCGAAAAAAACCTCATCAAAAAAATCCTGGGATGGGAATCTAATCTGGCTTTCTTGGATGACAGGGCACAGCACAAGGTTGGCCAAAGAAATATGTGTTTAAACAAATTGCTTCACATTTGCACATTAATCCTTGAGCGAGTGTCTTGCGTTCCTTAAAGAATCTACTTTGTAATTTACTAATTTCCCATCTTTTGCTAAGGCAAACGAAGGAGCATATCTGGAAGAGTCCAATCAATCATCTGTTTCTCCGATTATTCCTCCTATCCTGCCTTTTCTGTGTTAGAAATCCTCCTCTATCCCACTCCCAGACAAGTCTCTCAATATAGAAGCCTTCTGTTCCGACCTGACCATTCTTAGCGTCCTGTAGTCTAAGAAGTAATGGTGGGAAGCGGTTTCAGGCAGGAATCTCACAACACCTCTCGTAAGCATAAAGATGCTCATGAGAGTAGTGGGGAAGGGAGACTGCGGTCGGGGATCTATAGCAGGAAGACCCTCTACCATACACGGTCCTGTGAAAGCGTTGGATGGCTGATGGGGTATTCGTGTGTCTCCACATGATGGGTGCATCTGTACCTGAGAAACAGCTTCACTCCCTGTCCTTAGGATCTCCACTGGAACAAAGGGTATCACAGAAGTAAGTAAAAATTTGAAACCAGGCTGGGGTGTCCTGCTGTGGGGGAGACAAGAGTTAGAGCGAGAGCCAGTCACAAGCTCCAGAACATGATTGAGCCAAGGATAAGAATGGCCATTGTGGGAATTACAGCAAATGCAAAACGCAGGCTTGGTTATGATTTCAGTCACTGCTGAACAGTCAGTAGTCCGTTCATTTCACTCTTATGAACAGGTGTCTCTTTTTTTGCAAGAGACGAGAATTCATGTTCACAAGTACATCGCTCTGTTACAGTGCTTTCACCTAGTATTTTTAGCTAATACAACAAGTACAACAACTCTGATTGCAAAACAAGCGCTGGAGTCTTAACATGTACCTTGATTTTCTTCCTAAGGTCAGCCGCCACTTTTACTTCTCTACAACCTTTTTTGTTTTGTTCCTACGATATGGTATTTTCTCCAAATAATATTTAACTAGGGAGTCCATCTCTGGCATAACTCTGATTTCACTGGAATTACAGCAAAAACAAATTTTGTCTCTAGAAACCAAGTAATTGATCAAAGATTTATAACTAGAATATCTCATACCCTGTGGTCCTGTAAATGTTTTTCACATCAGAGGCAAGGTCTTCATTAGGATAAATGAGATAACACGCTTTACTTCAGGCTTGTAGTAGCCACGTAGGCTTTTTTCTTTCCCCATTTAAACAGATTTAACTGAAGTTAGTTCTTGTTGCTGGTTTTCCAGATCTGTTGACTTGAATGTCCTTCCTAATGAGCCTGTCCAATATTGTCTGCAGGAATGGAAACTTTCCCACAGGCTGTCCTGCCAATCTGCACCAATACTAGGCCTTGAATATGCGAGATAACCAGATCCTTCTTATTCTTTCAGTTAGAAAGTAAATTGGTAAGCAGCTGATATAAGGTAAATCAATATATTGCTCACCTAAAGCAAAGTAAAGACATATAGAAAGACATTGGGTTAAATGCATAGATGTTTTAACTGATGTAGTTAGTGCAGAATTTGACATCTGTTGATGAGTGATATTGCAATTATAAGCTGCTTGGGACTTCCTTGCTTCCAGAGATTACTGCTACCCCAGCCTCCTAGGAGAGCAGTTTGTGTGTAACTGCTTTCATTTCAGGTGAAATCTGTTGGTTTAGTTCTGACCACCAACTTAAACTATTTAAGCTAACCCAGTTTGTTTTGCTTGGTGCAAATTAGGAACCTCCTTCAACAAAACTGGGGCAGTAACCTCTGATATGGTGGTGCTGTAACCATTGCAGCTGAAGCTAGATGAGGACTTCTGTGCACAGCAGAAATTGGTACAATTTCCTTAGGTAACTTGCTTTTCAGAAATGTTTTTGACACATGTGGTCATGAAGAAATAGGCTGACTGTGGTACAGGTGCTCACGGTATCATCATCTGACCACTATGGACTGGATTTAGACTCCCAAGACACTATGTGAGGATACAAGTTTCATGAAATTAAAAATATTTCTCTCTGGTTTCCCCCCTGTTTTTAAAAACGTGGCTGAAACCCACAAAGTTTATTAGTCTTCACTACAGATCTAAATGCCTCAGAACAGGGGCTTTTCATACTTGACAAGGATGGTATTACTTGCCTCTTTTTGTTGATGGATCTTCATAGTTATCTATGAACCACATAGACAAAAATATAATGATTGAGGTGAATGTTGACTTGCACCAGCTGGTGGTACTCTAGCATCTAACAGATAAAGTATGACTCTGTGTTAACTCCTCGCTTGTCCCACCGGTATAAAGAACAACAGTTACATTCAGAGGCAAATTCTCATTATTGTACTCTACATCAGGAGAGCCTTTAGTAAGAACAGTACAAACAAGTTCTGATTTAGTAAGAAGCAACTTGAGCCTTTACTAGAATTGAATCATCTTGGATGACAAATTTCAAAAAGTGAAAATTTCCTCCTCCATCACTTTCATATTCCAGCTTGCAAAAAGGAGTAGAAAAGGCAAAACAGAGTGAAAGTGCCCTTGCAGGATAGCGAGCCTGCTGGGAAGGCCGACGTTTCTGCTGTCCCGGAGGAGGGCTGAGCTCAAGTGGAATCTTAGCTCAGTTGTGCCAGACCAGGCAGTTTGTGTCCAAATTGCAATTGAACCAATTTGCTAGTGAGAGTCCAAGGTGGCTGGCTAGAGAGCTGCAATATAACTTCCAAAAGCAGCAAATTAATCCTGAAACAATTAGCCAGCTTTGTGTGCCTGCCCCAAATGCAGGTGTTCGAGAGGAGGCTGTTTATTTTAGTTCAGAGAGATGTCTGTAGACTAAAATTTAGTTATGGATTTCCTATACAGGGCTTGTTCAAGTATGAGTATATGTACGTTATGAAATATTTATTAGGATAGTTACAACATGGAAACATGTTGTCTGTTTCTGGCTGTACAAGTTTTGGAGGAAGAAGATGGAAAAGTACTCTGAATTGGAGGAATTAAAGGGACTACTAGCATGAAACTCAAATTTAGTAGAAGACTCAGACATTAAGTTCGCCTTATACTTGTTTTTGTTTTTCTATTTTTCGTATACTTTTTTCTCATCTCTTCTGTATGAAAGCTGTGAAAAAAGACAATATCCAAATATAAGCAAGGAATAATCAAAACTGCAGTGCAGGCAAACAGAGGAGCATTAGCTTCCCTCCTCTCCCCCCCCCAGTGTCTTCCTTACAGTGACCTTCAGTATGACTTCTGTTAACAGGAGGTTAAAAAGCTTCTGATAGGAATGTGACTTTGAAGTTGGTCGTGTTCCTTTTACTGAAAGCTTTGTTACAAGAGAGCCCCAGCTTCCCCACCCCACTGTAGAGAGGTCTGGAGCTGCTGTGAGGTTTTTCTTGTGGATGGAACAGAAGGTGAGTGCTTTTCCCAGGAGAGTTCACAGCCTAGCGCGAGTGTTACAAAATCACCACACAACTCCTCTTCCTTCCCATAGGAAGAAGTTTGTCTTTCGCTTTCATGAGGTCAAATTTGCTGCTGAGTTTTAGTGGAGTGTGGTCTGCCCCTGCTGTGCGTTTCACTCATGTGATTAATTCTATAGGATCTCCAGCAATCATGGTGTGTCAGGATGTTCCACCTCCGAGCTGATTTGGGCGCTGGCTGTGTTCCATTAACATCAAGTTTGGGCTTTAATTCAATAGTGACTCACTGGGGGCAGAGCATTGCTTCATGAAGGACCAGCTATGTACTCTGTACTGCCTGGGGTTTCAAATGAACTCATAGAAGAGCAGCCCTGCTTCAAAATAGGTGCCGAAGTAGTTCATAATACAGCAGTGTAAGGGGGACAAATACTGGTGATCAGTCACCATACTGGTGAGAAATCTTTTATAATTGTGAAGCATCCCAGGAGATTCTGATCTATTTCTGAAGCCAGCAGGGCTTGCTCTGACACCCCCCTCCTACCAGTGACATACTTGAGACGTCACCGATGGTGCTTGGTGATTGTATTGGATGCAGTGTGACCTGATCCAGAAGAAGCAAAGACTCTGTCTGTCTGTCTGTCTGTTTTTTTTAATGTATCACAGAAGATTGTTGAGGCTACCAAAAGCATTGGAGAGGAATATTTATTTATTTATAGACACCCTGTTTACATATCATAGCTTGATGAAAGGCTGAATGCGTTTCACTTGAACTGAACATGTGACTCTGTAGTTATCTGCATCACGCTGGATGGCTGTAGGCCAAGGCAATATATGTACGTACTCTGAGCTGCAGTTGTGCAGCTGAAGCAGTTGCTCTCTTTCGGCTTGCCTTTGCCTCTCTGCAGAAAGTTAAAGTCCTCTTGGTGTGCCACCTAACCTCCTTCTTTTGGATATCACTTTAAAAAATAATTTAGATTAGCATAAACAAATAATTTAAGCAGTAGGTCTCTTTCCTTGAGTTTATCGTCTCAACTGGTGATGGTTAGGGAATGGTTGCACGAGCCCCTTGCCTAGCGGCAAGGGTGGTAACTTCTGGCTGAGGCCTTGGGGATGAAGTGGGAAGTAGCAGACTAGGTACCGTGGTGGCACTCAGAGGACATGTGACAAAGGCATTGTCCTTCATAGTTCTTCAAGTCCTGTTTTGCCTAACTAGTCTCCGCTGGCAGCCACATTAATTGAAATGGAATATATTGTTCATAAAGGTTTCTTTCTGAATCACCCTTGTGATTTAGGATAATAGGCTTCTGTAGTATGCAAAGGAGGAGAGAGGGGATAAAAAGTCAAAGCAGATGCATCTGCTTCTAAGCAGAGTGAAGCTCCATCATATTCTGCTATGGTGCATCCAGTGTGAGTAGTATCACAAGGGTTATGCCTGCTTCGTATGAACAGTTCTTTCTGAAGGAGAGGCACTTTTATGCTGATATGTTATGTTGACAAATGCACATGAGGAACTGTGCTTCCAGGATGGCTTATGAGTAGCATGCAGACTGTCCATTTGGAAAGAATTTCTGTGCTGTCTCTCAGGTGGTACTGTCTCACTGAACATGGCCTCTTTCTTCTTTGGAGACTTTTCTATTGGTGTGCCTTCACAATATTGTCTAGGTGAACAGGGAACCACATTTAGACTTGTGTCAAGGTTAATCTCTTAATGAGAGATCTAGCCATGTTTTTTATTATCTTTGTGTTTGAAAGTATGTTAATTACTTGCTTGCATACCAGGGAGAGAAACGGGACAGAGTGGATAGAAGGATGTATGGTTGGTAACGCGAGATTAGAGAAGAAAGTGGTAGAGTAACAGTGCTGCAGGAAGAAATAGCAGGAGAGCTGAGCTTTGTGGCCTCGTGGAAAGCCCAAGGTGGCAGGCATAGTAATATTGACTAGTCTGTTCCTGGGAAAACTCATTCTCTTCAGAGTGTCTGTATGATCACACTTAATTTGTAGCATGGATGGCAGAAACTTTGAAGGTGCTAACACAGTAAAATGAGACTGAAATAACAAGTTCGTGACTTCTGAGGGTGGAGATCCTTTGGATACGTTAAAACAACAGAGACAACTCCTATAACCTCCTTGCTTCAATCTCTTTCAAAATATGAAAAAAAAATACTGGATTGGTGAAGGATGTGTAGGATCTGCTTGACTGATGGTGTAGGTCAATAATTGGTTTAAGCCAGTGCTGCAGTTTTGTCCTCCAGCTGTCCCGGACTATACGTCCCAACCCTGACACTACCTTTTCTTGTACCAGCCATGGAGTAGTTCAGGCCAGAGAACCCACTGCACTTAAAACTTTTTTTTTTTTTTTTTTTTACATCATTGTTTTACCTTTAGTGATTATGCGAGAGCTTGTGCTGGCATAAGGGAGAGAGCAGTGAGGGTGGGAACAGTGGCAAGAGAAGAGTAGAGGACATTTATTTTCAGGTCAGTGCTAGCTATTGCTGGCTTAAACTAATTGTGAAACTATGGCGTAGAGTGGCTGTGTAGTGGGCAGGGAAGGAGATAAAGCATGTCTGGTTGATTAAAATAGTGCAGGTGTTAAAGCTAATGGTTCTGTGCTTGGAGACAGTTGATGTCCTCCCTGTGCCTTTCACTCCTCTATCAGCAAAAATGCAGATAACTGCCTCAAGTGGCTCCTGTGGGGTTTAATTCAGTAGAGCCCTCAGGAGCGGAGGTTTGTAGAGATAGGCAGTGTTTGTAGATTATAACCAGGTGCCTGTGCTGACCAAGAAAGTTTGCAGCATTTACACTTGCCTGGGAGCGTGCAGGTTTCTCTGGCATGGTGCAGACCTTCATTCAGAAATGGGGATTGTGGCTTTGTAACGCTGGGTTTGTGCTGCACGTTCTGGCCTGCAGCCTTCAGTGGCGAAAAATAGGGCTAAGGCCATGTGTGTTCAGAGGGACGATGCTTGCAGGGAAGGAAGTGCACCTTGTCCTCAGTGATGTTTGCTGGTAGCAAATTTGTCCCTATGCAAGTGGCAGCGTGTCGACTTCAACTGAGACTCTACCCTTAAGCAGATTATATCAGGTAGCACCTGTGTGATAGGGGAGATGGTACAAAGCAATTGATTTAACAGCCTCTCAGCTGGGAGAACAAGCACAGGATTTTGTTTGAAAGGTCTTTAGTAGTGAAATTTGTTACTGGTTGCTTCCTTTTGGTATATACCCCTAGGCCCTGTCTGGTCTCCAGATCCTCCAGAAGCGGAAGAATGAGCCACAGTGACAGCAGGGCAAATTTGTTGATGATGCTGAGGGATATGAAGAGGTCGTGTTTCGTTTTATTTTGAATGGGCACTATTGTAAGATTGATGAAACTGCGCAGAGGTCTAGAGAAGCGGCCCAGCTGCTTCTTACTTGCTTCATTGTAGCTCTGCTAAGTAGACATCTTTCTGATTACTCTTGGCTTTCCCCACTAAGAGTTCACATGTGCAATAATTTTGTTTATATCTGTTTCTGTTAAAGAGCGCAAAGAAAAAGAGACCATTAGGTGCCCTAGAATGTGCTAGGTTTAGAGCAAATCTGAGGCTTTCGTTTTACAAGAGGATTGATTCTTCAGTTTGCTTCCGTGTATTTCCAGTTCTACTGATCAGTTATATGTCTCAAGTCATGTGTCATTTTAGTATTTTAACATATTCACCAGTCAAAAACTGCTCTTGGACATAATGTTAACTGTCACAGAATAATTTGGGTTGGAAAAGATCCTTAAGATCTTTGAGTCCAACCATAAACATAACAATGCCAAGTTCACCACTAAGCCATGTCCCTAAGTGCCACATCTACACGTCTTTTAAATATCTCCAGGGATGGTGACTCAACGACTTCCCTGGGCAGCCTGCTCCAGTGCTTGATAACCCTTTTGGTGAAGATATTTTTCCTAATATGCAGTCTAAACCTGCCGCAACTTGAGGCCATTTACTCTTGTCCGATCACTTGTTACTTGGGAAAAAAGACCGACACCATAAACTAGCTTCCTCATGGAGGATTCCTTTTGTCTCCTTTTATCTAGCAGTTGTATAACAAATGCACTTGTGCTTTCCCTTGGTCAAGTAGATGGGCCGTAATCATAATACTGTAAGCATGAAATAGTGTTACTTTGCAAAAATGTGCTGCTTGCTAGTGTAACTTGAGTGAGCTCTGGCTTTGTGTCTGCACCTCTTTTGTTCTGGAGGTGTTCCCGTCTTTTGTCACTACACATATGTGAGTGGAGGGGAAGTCTAATACCATAGTATTTGGTGTACTTTTATTTCTGGCTGTTCTTTGACTCTGTGTCTTAGTGCTCTTTCTTTAATGTTCTGATTCTTGTAAGAACATCAACTCAAATCATATTTCTGTCTCAGAACAGCTTGTTACCACTATTTTAAAATAGTTCCTGACATGGCATTACCTCAGAAAAAATTATTTCGCCCCCCAGTTTGTTAACCTAACAGCACTTGACAGCACTTACTCTAGTGGCATTCTTTGAGCAAGTTTTGAGTGTGTTCAGGAACAGTGGGTGAGAAGCAAAAGTTCTTGTGAGAGGAGACAGGATGAGAAGTGTGGGGCATCCTGCCTGAGGCACCTGCCTGGAGCTCTGCTGGGCTCCCCCTGCCTTGCCGTGCTTCTCCGCCAAACCTGCCTGGGCTCCCAGTTTAGTAGGAATGCCGAGCCGTTGATCAGCACTCTCAGTCCTGGAGGTGTTCCACGTAACAAAGCCTGTGGTGCTTCTAAGGCCGCTTCCTCTCTGGTTCTCATCTGATTTAAGTCAAAAAAGGATGCAGGGAAAGAGTGATTTCTGCTGAAAAAAAAAAAAGGAAAATATGAGAATAAACCTATCAGACATTGTTTTGACCAAAGCCAGAACAGGGGCAAGAGGAAGGGAAACCACTGCTTCTTCTAGGAAATCAAAAGACATTCATCAAAAAGCAGCCCTGTGCATCCACCTGGCAGGAACACACAAGTTTATTTTTGTCCTGGGAAGCTGGTTTTGAATCTATGAAATGTAACCCTTGTTATGGCAAGTTTGAGGAGTTTGCTGAGTATCAGAGTGCTGAGGAATTTGCTTTGTTACATTTTGGTCTTCTTCGTTCTGCTCCTCTCCAAGGAAAACATCTCTTCAGGCTCCTGCCCCCTCCCAAAATACCATAGTAACCCACCAACTTTGCCAGAAAATGCTTAGCACATTAGCGGGTTTAAGTGTTATAGTTTTAATCACTCAGAAGGCCACAGAGCTGCATAGATTTCATTCCAGTATCCTTTCCAGCTGGTGGCTTTTTGACAACGCTCGGTGGGCAGAGTTACAAACTCATGAAGCTCATGGTACAGATGAAATATGAGTTGCTGCACTGCACGGAGAGGATAGCTGTAGATGTGTGGATGTGGCAGAGGGAGGATGGTTATGAGATCAGCTGGGTGTCTGTAGTGAGAGAAGCATGAAATGGCAAGGGTAAGGTTTCCATTACATACTGTCGAAATAGAAATAGTTGTTATTATTGAGGTTACCTGCTCTAGAGTAAAAGAAAGGGTCAGCACTGCCCTGTGCAGCATTCTCTGTAAATAAGCTGTATTTATGCCCTGTTGTTTTGGCTGTCTTGGATGATTCCTGTCTCCTCTAACTTACTTCTGTAATTGCCTGTGTGCCAGATTTTGCTCACAGCTTCAGGAGCAGGACATCAGGAACCATTCTTCCCGAGTCAGTGGAGTTATGCCGATTTTTTTTTTTTTTTTTAAATTTTTTTTTTCTTTTTAACCTGGTGCAGCTGAGAGCACTTCTTGGTCACCATCTGTATTAACACCTCTCAGCAAGAACAGAGAGGCCCCCATGCTGCTGACTGGAGCCAGGCAGCTGCTTATCTCTCTTGCAGATGTTCCTGTCTTTTTGTCTGTTTGGTGTGAGAAGGCATGATGGAGCACAGGAATGTGTCATATCCTTTCCATTCCCCTCCCTGCTGCTTTGGGGCAGCCAGAAATGAGAGGGGACTAGGGACCCATTAGCAAAGTGAGTGGGGGAATGCTTAATAATCTCCTGTTTTCTTGAGCATGGGATCTGACTTTCTGGCTGTGGCTGCAGAAAGGGCTGCGAGTGGGGAGTATGCAGAGAGAATGCGTACCTCTACTTTCTTTTCCCAAAATTCCCATACTGCAGGCTTTTGGTGTGCAGCAGCTGCTGTCAGGCTGCCTGACGGGTTCAGGCAGAGCCCTGCTCTCACCTTCCCCTCGCAGGACCCTTGCAGCAGCCTGGCTTGGGAGCTGCTATGTGATTGCGAGGGCTGAGTGCTGATGGTCACGCAGATGATGGGCAGCACCTCGCTTCTTCGGAGCCAGTGGCCCAGTCCCAAGTCGTTTCCAGCCTGGGAGCTCCTCCCTTGAACAGGGCAAATTGAACTTATGCCTCCATGCAAAGCAGTCCCTTCCAGCTCCCTATGCCTTTTGAGCTCCATGGGAACCTGGATTCCTTCTCTCACAAAGGTGAAGTGTTGCGGATCGTTTCCTGCACTAGGCACCGCCATGCGTTCCCTGCGGAGTGCAACACTCAACCCAGCCTCTAACAGCGGTTTCTGGGCCTACACGAACTTAGCAACAGCTCTGAGCTCTGCCACAGAAGTTAAACACTACCAACTGGGTGATCAGATGTATTCTGCTTCGTGTAAAGTAGGGGATCCTGGATTCCCTTTCCAACTTCGAACACTAGGTGAGGTCTGAATCCTATTAGGGAACAGCGCTCCGAGTGCTGGCCTGCATCATAGCCTGGCACTACTGGGCCGTAAATACCTTTAACAGCTCTTGACATTGGCATTTCCCAGCTACAGAGCACAAGAAGCTAGGAGCTCAGAGGAAGCATGTCTGACCACCTTGCAGGCAGGGAAGCCTCGCTAGGAACACTCAGGCTTGAGCACAGCTGTACACAAGTGACACATCAAGATCCCCCAAGGGCTGATCTTTGTTTTGTTAGGAGATTTTTTAAAAATCTTTTCTCATCATTTGGAGACCCAGTGTGCTTGAGTGCATGGACATTCACTCTGGAGTAAGTGGGGCTTGATCAGTCATGTCTACAGGGAGAAGCAGAGTCTACCCAGCACAAGCAAAGGAAGAAGTGCTTATGTTAGTCTGCTTTTTTGCATACTCCTACACGATCCACTCTGTGGACCAAGCTATACAGTTGCTTACACCAGGTTGTCATAGTTACCTACTCTAAAAAAAAACACACCCAAAACAAACCAAAGGATGAACATTCAGGTTTTGCAGAACTGATAGGCTGCTCCACTTGTTTTTGTTCCTTTGGGACAAGAGTGAAGTGTGTAATGCAACATATCATCTCTTAAAAACAAATACAAAAAGGAAAAAGCCCCAGTTCCAAGTCTTCTTTCCAGTATTTCCCCAACACTGCGTAACGCTACAAACGCAAGCGGCGTGTTTTAAACAGGTGCCGAGTTGTGCCTGACTGCTTCCTGTGTACCTGCTATCTGATTGGAATGAGGGTGCGGGTACTGAGTGCCTGTGTGCCCTGTGTCTTGGTAACACTTGATTATGCATTCACTGAACCACTAGCTCCTTGCTTTTCTTTGTCCAGAGCTGGAGTACACCTCCATCCACTTTTCTCGTCTCCCGCTGCTTATACATATGGTGCAGCCATGCACCAGGCTGAGCTCCTGCCTGTGCCAAATCCACCATGCTGTCAAAGGAGGATGTTACAGTGCTGGAACCAGTTGCAGCATAAAGAAGCCAAGAAATGCATGAAAAAGGGAATTGTGTTTAAATCATCACATTTATTTGGGTTTTATTTGATGTGAAGAGAACATGAAATTTCCTCTTTGATGTTCTGTGCTGGGAAGGTTTCAATCTCTTTTTAAAGCTCCTCCTCCACCCCCTTGCTTCTTATGGGAATGTATCCAATATTCCAATGTTCATGTAATGCCTTGACTTTGCTATCATTCTTCTTGGGATAATTATAGGTTAGTATAATGTACCTATTGTTCTGTTCCACAAAGCAGCACTGTCATACGGATGGCAGCGGTGGGGTGGGGGGGCTCTCTGTGTGTTCTTATGCATCCACACTGTGTCTTTAATTAGTGTTCTTCCTTGTCTTTCCTGTATTATTTATTTTTTTTCCTTCCCATTGTGAATGCTGAGCACTTCCCCTTCTCAGACTGTTGGTCTGTTTTTGCAGTTATGCTGGTGCCATGTTTTTTGGTTTTGGCTGAGGTCACTCCCATCATAGCAGGTTTGCCTTTCAGGTGAAAATAACGTGAAACGGAAGAATTAAGCTATTGGTATTTACAGAGAAAGCAGATAAGTGATTCTTTCCCAGACCTTATCAGTTGAGCCTCTTATATTATCTTGCATGATTTTTTTGCTAAATTCAGAAAACAAAAAAACCCCTACCCTGTGCCCAGGGGCTCCACTCTGCATTTGGGCCCTGCTGCACCAGGCACCGCGTAAACATGTACTAACAGAGTCCCTGACTCTGAGCACTCACACGTTCTTCCATAACAGCATTCGTCTTTGCCCTCCAGGTGCAGGTGTGGGAGACTGCTGCTGAGTGTTGTAGAGAGGTTTTGGTGCTTGGGCTTCGCTTCTGTTCGCTAGTCAAGGTGCTGAGTATACTACTGGGTGCTTGAGAAATATTAAGGAAAGGCTGAAGAGCTGACTAAAATCTCCGTTGTTGTAGATAGGAGATAAATGTTGGCTTATAATTGGTGGAGAAGCTGTGTAATCAGTTGCTCACTTTCTAGTGTTGCCACCTCCAAGATAAATAATACTCAGGGCTGGTGCTGTGTTTTAGCCAGTAAGGCTGTATAAGCAAATAGGTTCATCTTGATTAGCTTCTGTTTATTTCGCTGCAAACTACTTTTTGCCTTTGAGTCAAATAAGTGGTCTGGAGAGATGGTTTCTGACTAGCCCATCAAAGGAAAACAGTAGTGGGGTGCTTTTTTTTCAGGACTTCACACAACTTCCTCCTTTTTGAATGTGGGTTTACCAGAATGATGAAATGGGAAACCTCCAAACTATTGCCCTTTTAAAACCTATTGTTACAAAGGAGGGAATTACAGATTTTAGAAGAATCTGGATTAAAAAAAACTTGCTAGCAATGAGTGTGCCTCAAGTGCATGCAACTTCTCTGGCTATAAAAGTGGACAAAAGCATGTTCAGAAGTCAGAACTCTGTCTCCTCTTCCGCAGTCCCTGGGCTTCCCCTTGCTCTTGATGCACAAAGCCAAAACACAGTTTTCACTTGAATGTCTCTTCTCTTTCAATATGCCTTACGTGAATCTTGGAAAGGTAGGAAGGTTCACCCAACACTGTCATTGCTAGGTTGTTCCGCCACAGGACAGGACTTCTAGTGTGAAGCCTTCAAAATCGTCAATGTCTTTGTATACCTTTGCAGATTTGCATATCTGAAAAAGTGTAGTGTCCGTCTGTGGGTGTGTGGAGTGGAAGAAAAGGGACTTGGTGGATGGAAGTGGACTTCCTACTGTGCCCTGAGAATGCAGTCTTCTTAAAACAAAAATTCATCTCTTTCATAATGATAATTTGTAGAGCTATGTCTCCAAAAGAAAAGAACCAACACAGATGCACAATCTGGCAAGCTGCAAATATTAAACAGCCAACCTCTTTCTCCCTCGTGTAATTCCATGGACTTCAAGGGAGTTACACTGGTGACAGTGAATCTGGCCTAAAATGCCTTTGACTACAATTTGTTGGTTTATGTCTGGTGTTCTGAGTAATGCAGAATGAGATTTGATGTTTTAGAAATGGATGAAATCTCATGTGTTCGGTGCAGCATGCTGGGAAACACACCCACGTGTGAGCACGCACACGTCCGTGCGTGCGCACGCGCATGGATTGCTTTCTGGGGATGTTCCCGGAACCGAGACGCCCTTGCGACGTGAGTTTGCAAGCCAGCCCTGGCTGTGTTGTGTGCGTTGGAGAAGCACAGGGATGCGCCTCACAACTGCTGCTTGCCTTATGCTTGCTTACTGTATTTCTCCTTTGTGTCCTGAAGTGGAAACCACAGGTTAATCCCAGGCAAATCCTGTAAATGATTGCCCCTGTTGGACCAGACCCAGAAAAATTCCTCCCGCTGGCTTAAGCGTATTTACATACCACAGGTCATTACAAGTTGGCGCTCACCTTTGTATTCATTCCCATGTGTCAAAGCAGAGATATTGGTTCATTTTTCTTTTTTTCTCCAATATTTCTTCTATATTCCGGGTTACCTTTTTTAAAGAAATAAGAAGGCCAAAGGAGTGATCCCCATGGGTCCTGACATCTGCTGCAGTCATTCTTACTGACTCAGAGGAGACCTAGGGAAGGAGAGGGAACATTCTGGTTGCAGTCTCTCGTTGTTTCTCTTTTGTGGGCCCCCACCCTGCACCCTCCTGGGCCTGCAATCCACTAACTAGCTCCTCCTGACTCCAGCTGTCATTTTTGCTTTTTATCTGCTCCTCTCTCAAAGAACCAAATGTCATCTCTTGTTGTTCCCTTAGCTGGGGTCAGAGACTCCTTTACGTGCTTTACACTGATCAAGGATTTGTAACTGGGAACGAGAGCGGTAATCAACTGCATGGTTGGGGAAGGGGAAAGATTAAATCTGAGAATTGCCAGTGATGGCCCCACGTGAAGAACAGCAGCTAGCAAAACACATGCTATCATTATGCTCTTCTGATTATTTTATTCCCTTAGTGACAATAAAATGCTATCTGTAGCAGAATGGTAGGACAAAGTCCATCCTTGTTTAGTCCTGTGTTATTCAGTGGATTTTTCAGTGGGGTAGAATTGGGAAAATTTAGATTTACAGTAAGGAGGGACTCATATTTTCAGACTCTTTTCCTGGAAGATTTCAAGCAAGGGAGAAGGCAAATTCAAGATATGTTTGTGTTCTAAACTGAGGACCCATTTTTGTTCAAAAAAGGGCAGCCATTTTTATTTCCAGTCTTGGCTCTATAGCTACGGGTAGGTCATTGGAGGGTGTAATGGGATGACTTATGCTGTGTCCTGACACTTCCACTTTGTCAGCCAGTTTTGAGGCATGCTGGCTGAATAAAAGCGGGGACAGGAAGGGTTGCTGGTGTTGCTTCAGTCTCTGCCCATGCTTTATTTTTCTGGTTTCTTCAAGACAGAATCAAGCTCCAGGGACTGCAACAGATTGCACACTGTGAAGTTTCATAGTCAAACCTAGGAAGGCAAAACAGTTAACAATCAGGCTAAATGATGAGAATTACCTTTGGATTGATTAATTACTTTAATTTTAGTCGCCTCAGCTGTGTCCTTCAATATGCTCTTTTAAGTCTCGTCAGTCCTGCTAAAACATCTTCTGTTGTTACAGAGCTGTGGGAAGAACAGTACAAAGTGTCCTGGTTCTCCTTTTGCACTGATGGAAGTCAAAAGTGCTCTGAAGTATGCAGGAACTGAGTCAGCCCACTTCCAGAAAAGTATTTTCTTCACCAGCGAAAAACAGGCTGTTTAATTCGTTTAATTAAGGGAGACCTGGCTGGTGGAGAAAAATGTTTCACTGAACTCAAATTGCCAACTTTTGCTAAGGTGTGTGTTAGGGACTAACATGCTGGTGTCATTCTGTGTTTATTCTCTAGGCATTTGGTAGTGATTTTATTAACGCTTTCAAAAGCTGTTACTTTCTGAGCGACCTCAGCTCCTAGAAGCCAGGGGCTGCATGAAAATTTCAGTTTTATAGCTGAAATTTCCTGCTCTGCTGACTGTAGAAATACCTACATCTAAAATAATCTACCAATTCAGAAACAGGACCTAACTCCTGATTTTTTGAGTAGTTTGATTTGGAGACACTGCAAGTACCAGGTGCAGGTGATAGCTGGAATACAGGAAGAAAGGTGAGAATATCAGGATAAAAAAAGACTTCTCTACCATAAGTCCGGGGTTAAGCTTCTTCAACTTGGACTTCAGCCCCTTTCTGCTTGTTTTTTCCAGTTAAAATAGGAGATGTGCCTGAATCTCAACTTAAAGTTGGAACCTATTGGTAAAGTTTCAGTCAAATACCACACTGTGAAGCTCCTGAATCTGAGGAGATGTGGAGCTGTGCCTGACCTGACTTTTCCTGCTTCCCTCCACTAAGATGTTTCGGCTCTAGCACTTGGAATGGGCCTTTATAAACAGTTTTGAGGTCTGATCATTCCATGTATGCATTGTGATGTGAAAAGAAGGATGGATAGGAGTCGTCCTCGGTCCCAGAGATGCTTGTCGACTGTCTTCTTGGTCTCTGTCTTTCTCTGTAGCATGGGTTATGGATTGCCTCCTGCGACCATCTAAGCATATTCGTCCCATGAATCGCTTGGAATTGTGCATGCCCTGGAACACTGGTGATGCCCTTTTTTCTCTTTCTGGGGCAGATTATAGTACTTGAGAGTTCTAATCCTTTTTACTGTAGATCTTAAGGTTTTTTTCGAATACTGAGAATTTGTACCCAGTTTTTTGTGGACCTCTATGTGCTAAGTACCTTGTACATTCTTTTCTGGGGTTGCTGGAGACTGGGCTCCATCTTTCAGTTTGTAGTTTCCAGTCCTTTGTTGTTCAAAGACACACAGTCCCTGCTTTGTGCTGGTCCATTTACTGCTCCCTTTTCACTCTTTTCTTGCCATCTTTCCTTCCTTATTCAAATTTGTCATTGCCAATTGTATTGCTGTTTTGTTCAGTGGGAACCATGATTAACAGTTTCCCCACTGGACTGATTTGGATTGACACCCATCTTTTCAATCCAGCAGTCTTTGAACAAATCCCTCAGTATATAGGCAAATACCAACACTGAAGCTGTGGCCTCATTCTTCTTCCATCTTGTGCAGTCTTTTTACCTTAGCAAAGTGAGTGTAAAATACTAGGAGAAATCAGAATGGAGTGCTCAGTCTATGCAAGCTTTAATGGTAACCAAGTGTACAATCACATGGGGAAATGACGTTTCTGAAGTTCAGATTTGGGCTGTAAATCCAGACTGAAGTTAAAACGTAATTTGTTGTAATTTACCTGTCGCTGCAATAGTAAATGTTTTAGAAAATCAAGTTATATTTTTTTTCTGCCTCCACCTTTTTTCTGTGCTGTTGCTGTACTCAAATACATTGACAGTTGCAATCACATGGAAAGATATTATTACAGTAGGCAGTTTGGTCCTTCAGGACATAACATAAACATGTGCCTCAAGTGACTATAGAGCGTACTGCCCTGAAGGAGGAAGATAATTTCAGAAACCAAGTACTATATTTTTTACTGCCATCTTCAGAAGACTGACAGCTCTCTAAAAAGTGGGTATTGCTAGAACTTGGTCCTCTTCTTTCTGCAGAACTATGTGTTCTGGGATTCTTCTCCAGCATTTTATCAAGATTTTCTCTTTTATGTAGGTAGAAGTAGTAGAAAACTGACATGCAAACAAACCTAAGCAAAAGCACACAGCATGAAGATTCTGAAAAGTTTCAGATTTTGGATATTAAAAACAATCTCCAAAACATGTCAGCATATAGTAAATTATAACCATACCTGCTATCACCTCAAATTCTCTAGGAATTTTTGCCACAGATGCTTGCCAGATGCTGCAGCAGTTTCCAGCTGTTTCTCCACTTCTGAATGCACCAGGCAAAACTGAGAAACCTCATCACCTGATGGACAAACTTTTAAAGGGTAAAACGGAGTAGGAACTGCTTAGTGGGAACAGACAGAACTTCATCTAAGATGATGCTGACTGAAGACATAGATGCCAGCTCTTTATCAGCTGGCTTCATACTGAAGGTTGATTTTCCTTTAGCATGCTCTGTACTTACACTTCCCCTCCTTCCTTCAGTCTTTTGGCTTGCTAGACCAAAAGAGGGAGTGTGAGAAAGCAAGCCATGAACTTATCATTCATAGAAGTGTATAATTTTCTTATAATTGAACCTCTTTCTGGCAACAAGTCACAGGGAAGGTAAGAGATCCACCAGCTCTTCATGGCCCCCACGAGAAGAACAACCCAGAAGGGATCATATCTAAACACATAAGATGTGAAATAAACACCAGCATTCTTTGCGTTCAAAAACCAAACATGAGTTCCTATAGCTCCTCCAAAGTAAAATATTCAAAAAGTCATGCATAGCAGCCTTATAAACAAGAATCTCCGTGTCGCAGCGATTCATTTGTAAGTATATGCAATCTGTCTGTGAACAGACAACACTATAGACCAGTGATAGTCAAACCTGAAAAGTTTGGTTCTTGAACGGACCGAGAGGAAGCGACATAATCACCAGGGTGTGGTAACTTGATACTGTCTTTTGATGCTTTGTCATCACTGTTGCATATTGATGGTAAGCTGTGAGCACATGCCTTAGTGCAGTGTCAGATCACCACACTATGATTAGTTTGCAGAACTCTGCAATTGTGTTTTCTTCCTGACTGCTGGTGAAAAGAGTTGCTTCCCATCTCTCCATCTTTCTGCCTCTCTCTTTGACTACATCAAAGAATAAAGAACAATCTTAAGTGCTTTGAAATATTGGCTAAGCCTTTTTGTTTGTTGAGCAAACAAAGGCTCTGATTAAGCCTACAGATTCCTCCAGAACTCAGTTGTGATGTTAGAAGGGACTGAAGTTGAGCATTGTTGAGCTATGTAATACATTAGATTATTTTCTGACTGCTGAGAAAATGTCCTGTGTGTCACTGAGTGACATGGTGCTATCTCCTAGTCTTTCTCTTTATGCTGAGAAAGATTCAGTGTGTAACTTTAGGGTATGTTACACAAAAGCACCAAAGAAAGACTCTCTGAAGGGCTTTTCTCTCACAACTCTCACCAAAGATGATGGGATTTTTTAGTATTCAGGGCATATGGCTTGCGATTCGCTTTGGGGAGAAGAGCAGAGAGTGATTGAAGAGAAAGGAGATCATCATTCTGTTGTGCATGTGATAGAGCCAACAATGTTTCTGTCAAATAGTAGTGGTTCCTATGCTAACCATGCAGGAGAATACCCAAATGAGGGCAAAGGAGACATTTTACCTACCTGCTTTGTGCTCAGTAGCAACTACACTAAGGTGATCCATCTGTTTGTGATGGTCCTCAGGAGCAGAAGATTTCCATACCCTCCTTATGTTGCGACCTTTTTGCAGTTCCTTCCATTTTCCTCCCTTCTCAATTCCTGCCAGTGCAGGGACTCTTCCCTTCCTGCTTCCATTGCCTTGGAGCTGTTTTGCTTCTCCTGATGAATGTCAAGTGCCTTGGGCCTTCAGTCCTAATGGATGGGGGCTAAGACTTGGATCTACACCTGAGACAGAGTGGAGCCAGCAAAGATGGGTTATTTTAAATTGTGTGGTGACAATCCTTTTCCCCCCCCTCCCTTTTTGTTCCCAGAGGATTGCTGGGGAAGTTTGTTGTGCCAAATGCTTGGAATGTGGGCTTTCTCCTCTTGCTCCCCCTTCGAAACAGAAAGAGAAAACTTTATGCTGTGAATTGTGTAAATTGGGGAACATAAATCCAAACTGTGGTGCATCATTGCTGGGCCTAGGCACCTGTTGAAGTTTAAGGGAGGAAGAGCAGCTTTTTCTTGCCCTTCTGTCTTATGCTCTCCCAATGTCGAAGTCTTTCTTGTGGGACAGTGCTGTTCAGATGGGAGTATGGGAATGCTGGGGACAGTGTGTGCCTTGGTCCAAAGTTCTCACAGGTCTGAAAGCAGTATGAGACTCCTTTAAAATAATGCAGCCAGAGTGAGGCATGAATTTTCTCCCAGGCCAAAGTCGGTTGTGTTGTTAGTGTAGGAGAAAGAGAGAGAGATTCCTCTGGGTACCTGTCAGAAGTGGATGCAAGGCCATTTGAGGAAAATCCATGCTGCAACAGAGATTTGATGGTCTGTGTGCCCTGACCACGCATTTCTGGACTGGTGACAGGGTCCTGTGTAAGATGTTATATGACTTTTTACTGCTTGTGTCAGGCCTGATACTTTCTCAGAATTTCACGATGAAGTATTTCCTTATTATTACTGACTGTCTGAAGAGATGTCTCATTACATCCAGAATAGAAAATAAGAATCCTGCTCTTTGTCTCAGCCATAGCACTGGGAATAAATTGATGTCCATAAGTTTGTACAGGATGTAATGGAGTCCCTTACACAAAAAGCCAACCTGGGAGGGCCTTGATCAGAGTATGAATGGAAGTGTAATAACCCCCTGAGTGTGATAACGTATACTTTAGCCGAGTTGGACAAGTTCATCTGAAATGGCTCTGGCGTGAATGCCAAAAGCAGAAGTTTCTCTTTGGCACTAATGTTTCAAGAAGCACAGCAATTCACATAGTGGAAGAAAGGTAGATTGGGAGGGTAACAGGAAGAGACCTTAAATAGAGGGCCCTGCGAGTTCTAGAATTTGTTAAAACCAATACTGACTGGCTCAGAGGTCTGCTGCAATAAAATAATAGAACTTACTCTCAGGTAAAAATGCTTCTCATGGTGGTGCAAGACCAGCATTCATCCTTCCGTTCTGGATAATATAACATTACTATAGGAGGTATTTTAACCTGCTGGTAATATTTTACTGCCTTTGCGCACAAGCTCATCAATGTTTGTGTAGCGTTAAGTATAAAAACTCTTATCAACTTCACCAGCCCTTGCTGATGCAGCACTGGATGTCTGGGAAGAATCACTTGCTTTTGGTTTGAGAGATGGGATGAAAGGTTAGAGGGGGTGGATGGCGATTGCATGAGCAATGCAGGTCAGGTTACTGGTGGATTCCTCTTGCAAGATAAGTGAGAGCCCTCTGAAAGGTAATTATTGGGAAGCATAAATTCCTGAGATATAACCTGTCCAAGAAGAAATACTGACAGGAGCAGAGGCCATGTGTTAAAGGCTAGCCATTACTCCAGGGCAATGGGCTAACCTCTCTCTCGTTTTTTCTGTAACCTCTCCTTGCTCTGACAGTTGACTCCCTTAGTTGTTTTCCTTCAGTTACTTGTCAGTCTTTTCCTGGTCCTGTTTATAGACCATTGTGATGCTCGTCTCCATTCTGTGCTAGCTGGGGTGCAGACAAGTGGAGACTCAGTATGCAGTTTAGTTCCATGTCCAATTTCTTGTTTAGTCATTGGCTTTGCTTGTCATTGTCGCTGCAGTGTTCAGGTAGCTTTTACAGCACATCTGGAAAAAAGAAAGGTTGCTCTTGTATGTCTATAACTGATTTTTGTATAGAAGAGCTTTCAGGGATGACATGGAGTCAGCTTTGCCTCTGAATAAAGAAAATTGCTGGACTGCAGTTGAGGAAGGAGGTCTTGAAGAGCAAGAAAATAAATTTCAGAAGAAAAAATGGAGCAAAACTGGGAAAAAAGAGAAGTGCCTTCTTGTGCTCTATGGCTTTGTTATGCAAACTCTCTGTGTCTCATCTGTAAGGTAGAGATAATGATAGCTACCCAGCTCCTGTTTCTACTGGTTGATTGATTAATGACTGTCTCATGATCCCTAGATTACAGTTTTGTGACCTACAGCTTTAACTGCTGCAGTGATATAACATCCCAGAAAGCCAATGGACGTAATATGTTAGCTCTACCTAGTTCCAGCTAGGAAAACATGATAAACTGACCTGAACAGGCTTGCCCACGTGTACCTGCTTCTAAGACCTCATTCTAAAAGTACACTGAAACATGCGCTCTCTGTCCAGCTGCTATGTCTGTTCAGCAAGATGTTCAAGTATCTGCTCAACTTTGAATTGAAGGAGATCTACACACTCGGTGAGGTGCTTTGCTAACTGGGGCCTGATGCTTGGTCGCAGACAGGGTTTCATCATGAGTCTGAACACTTCAGTGAACACATAGGGCCAAAGATGGGTCTGAGATCTGCCCTAGCATGATTGGAATATATGTTAAACAACTGGAATCTTTAAGAATAGTGAGACTTTCCAAAAGAGGAAGTTGTTTGAGCAGAAGAGAGGATCTTTATTGTGCAGTGATATCGCAGCAACACACTTCTGCAAGCTTTGCTAATTGCTAAGTGAATTACAAGGCTTTTCTATTTGCTTTAACTGTTCTACAGTAGCAACCACCTCAGTCTGATACTTGAGTTAAGGTGGTGCTGAGAACAGGAGGCAAGTTGGAAGAAAAATACGTGCAAGGAAAGTTGGTGTATAGGGGAACAACCATCAGATATTTGAGTTTCTGAAAGCTAGTTGTGGCAAGTGCTTTTTCTTGACTTTGTCAAACAGTTCCTCTTATATGCTGCGTAAGTTTCTAGAAAAATAAGGGCACAGGTGTTTGAAACATCATTCCTCAGAGTTAAAGTAATACGTGTATTTGCAATGAGGATTTTCTCTGCTCCTATGGGATGTGCTCCAAGTGCAGAAGATCCTGTGCCTAGACCTTTGAGTTAGTTCAAGTGTGGTCTCAACACAGAGTATTCTTTATGCTGAGGGAGCTGTGAGATGTTGTGTTGGAGGACACAGTGCATCTGTTTCACCTCTTACTTCTAACTTCTGCTGTTCCTTTTTGAGGCGTAATGATGATACTTCAGCAGAGGAATGCCCGTAATCTGCCCTACTTCCATTTGTGGGCAGAACTGAGGGAAGGAGGTGAGAAAAAGAAATTTAATTCACAGTCCTCTCGGGAATTCCCCTATGTAGCATGAGTCAAGTATATCCCTGCTGTATGTCTGTTGAGGTCAGTAGATTTATACAAGTAACAGAATGATTGTTCCTGTGTATTCAAGAGAAATAATAACTCAAAGAAACATAATGTTAATTATCTAGGCTTAAGATGACTTTGTAGAGAACAGAAAATATGATTTCCCATTGTAAGTGTTTTGTGTGGTTAATAATTATTGACTGGGTAGAGTGGATTTTTGTGTTTTCTTACATAGGTATTCTATTTGTCATACATATTGTGACTGAGGAACTGAAAGCGCTACCCATTCAAGATTAGTAATTTTATCTTTAAAGTGTTGGCTATGGCTGATTTTTTTCCAAGGCTGACCTCAGAGGCAAAGTAAACTCTAATAATTATGTGGTTTTATTCTAGATCTATATAAATCTCTGCTTTGCTACTTGTGTGATTGTTTTCACCTGAGCAAAATGGATTGTTTCCTGTAGTGGGATTTCCTTTGCAGCAGGAGATAGAAGGTTCCTACAAAAGAGGCAAGTCAGCAGAAAAACGTGAGCTCACTAACTCTTTTGAGTCAAAGGATGGCAAGTACCTAAAATATTAATGTAATTACAGTTCTGTGTGGTGAAGAAGCTTGCCTGCCACTTGGGAACATTTCTACTACTCTTTTACTTGCATGTTTATTTCAATCTATGCTAAATTCTGCCATCTGGATTGGATGACACTGTATATTTGTCTACTAAATAACTACACAAGGTCCAGGGGAAATCCCAGCCTGGGAACTTCCAAGAGGGCTAACAGAGGTCATTCAAACTGGGACCATGCTGTAGAGCTTGGACAGTTGCAACTCTGACATGGCTAAAAGTATGCAAAACCCTCATGCTCTTTCCTGTTGTCTCACTGCCTGTTGAGATCTGTTGGAGACACATGGCTTCGTGAAAGATGAGATACATAGAGACACATGAAAAGGAATGTTTATGTCAGCTTAGCTGATGTCATTTGGGCTGATGATGCAACTCTGGTTGTAGGGAAAAACTCCTTCCATTTGTGTATGCTGTGTCTCCTGGGAGGGCTGTGCTGACTGGGTGACATAGCAGTTGCCACTGATGGTGTGGACAGGCGTTTTCCTACTGCAAACAAACAAATGTGCTACTTGACTAACCCAAGCTGCTTGTATTGCTAGAGACTACCTCTGGTGGCAGAAGGGCTCTTGTGAGCTCTCCCTCAGCTCCTCCAGGCAATGCTGGCTGGGTTTGCCCAAACAGGTCGAATGACCTGGCCTGAAGTGGATCAGGTGCACTCGCACAAGTGTTGCTACTGTCAGGAGGTGTGTGAGCAGTAGGCCATAGGAGACAAGCAGCGAAATGCAGCAGGGTAGGAGGGGATGGGTGATATATTTAGCCTGCACAGCTAGAGCTAGAAGAGCATGTCTGTTTATGGTCTGAGCATCTTCTAGTACAGACAGTACCTAAAGTAACGCACACGATTTATTAGTGAGGTAAGCGTAGAGTGTTACCTGTGTTCTGCAGGGAAACTGCTAAAGCTGCAACAGAAGTCACGGCAGAGTCTTTTGTAGAAGTCTGGTGTGCTGGCTTCCCAATGCCAGCTCGGGCGACAGATTACTTTTTGTACTGATCTACCTTTCTCCTGGATATAGGAGTGCAAAAGATAGGTCCACTGTGGGAAATCAGGACTGAGGGAGTTGAATAGATAGACATAAACTTTGTCTTTGACTACATCTGGCCCCTAAGGCTATGACTGCACCAAGCCAAACAGACTTCTGGTGACCCTAAGCCCCAGCAGCTTGAGATGCTTCTTTAAAAAACCCTCATGGATGTTGTCATGTCCAGTCTAATGTTGTTGCTGAAGTTTTCATTAGTTCGTTCCTTTAGTAATTGGAGAAAATTTTTGACCTTTTGGGGGAGGTTAGGACCAAGCTGAATTCTGACTGCTGTCTTCAGATACAAAAGAGGGCTAGGTTACTACCTTTTGCACCTGTTGTTCTTTTAATTGGATGGTGCTGCATCTCTTTAAAACAGAAACCCTGGCCTGAGAAAGAATAGATGCTCTGAGATATCCCCAAGGAGTCTACCTCTGAGATTAACCTAATTGGTCACTGTGCTGAGTCCAATAGAAGTTGTGTGTAACGTCTGCCTGTGGAAACACCTTAGACAGCGTGGTGTGTGGCATGGAAACTGCTGCTGTTACCTCTCCATGGAAATGCAGGAAAAGTAAGAGGAGAAGTGGGCAAATTACCCCAAGCACCATAGTGCAATTGTTCACAGTCCAGTGTATTTGAATGGGGGCGAGTAATTAGTCTTCAGAAATACCTCATCTAAACACACATGATCTTGTACCATACACAGATACTCTTTGTATCTAGCCAAAACCTCTGTATGTTAACTGCCGAGTAAGGTGGGCGTAGTGATCCCCCGTTTTTGGCTTTGGGAGCTGGGAACACTGCTGCAGGCCTTGCGCAGGGCCATGCGCAGCTGCCTGAAGAGGAACACCTCCAGCTCTGGTCCTTCCTGCACAAAGGTGGCAGCAGCCTTTAACCCTGAAAGACAGATTTGGCCTGCAGGCTGCTGTCAGCAAATGACCCTGACGTACCACACTCTTCTTGGCAGTGTTAACTTCTGCTGCTGTTTCTTTCCTTGAAGTGGAAATGCTGGCAGAGCTCTCATACTTCCACAATACTTGTGAGGGTGGGGCTAATCATATCAGTTTTCCCCAAATTCTAAGCTATGCCTACCTTTTGTCATTTTTCTTCAGAGACAGATTTTTTGCATGAGATGATACCTGTAGTTTCACACTGGATTAAATTACAGCCTGTTTCCAGAGTAGTGAAGAATTTAGCTCACTCTGTGAGGCCACGTTCTCTGTTATGATTCAGCATCACACCATGATTCAAGCAGTGAGAAGCCTGTCGATTCTGGCCATGAATAGCCAGAGGGGATTTCCAACCCACCAGGGGAAGTCTGCTGATAAATACCTGGCAAAAGGGGATTCTTTTGCCCTTCTACACCTAGGGATGGGCTAGTGCTGGGTGCTTGGAGGAGGATGGTGGAAAGTATCACCTTGCTTTTTCACTGGTCTAGGATTCAACCTATACTCGTAGCTCAGGACATCTCCTTGGCTGCTGTAACTTCTGGGCTTTGCCAGTGCTGACTCAGGAACTTGTCATCATCTCTCTGATGGCTCCTAATATCTTGCACCACATACAGTCTATGCACCTGGCACAGCACTTTTAAACAAATGCTTGAAAGCTTGTCTGTTTTGACCTGCTGTATGAGTTTTTCCAAGGAAAGGCATTAAGTCTCGTTGCAAGCCTTTCCTTTCATTTACCCTTTGATCACTGCTGCTCTAGCAACACTTGTCTCGTCACTGTGCTTGGAAGTGTATACTGCTTTGTGGTCTGATTTGTGTACTCTACTGCTGAAACAGTTCTGCTAGCCATTTTTTTCTCTGACTCCCATACTGGGGAAAGTTATACAAACCTCTTTTTGTGCATCAGGTGAAATTACTCAATATGTATAGAAATTAAACAAATGTCTCAATGACTCTCGCTCTTGGAGAGTCTTAGAGAGTCAAGGATAGACATGTGTTTGTGGGTCTTTATAAAGCTGCCAAGTTTATGTTAAAAAACTGAAAGCCCAGAAAGTTTGAGTCATTCTGAAGTCCATCTGGAAATCCTGTTTTGCCTTTGCTCACGTTCACACCCCTTGCATCATTTGAAGATGTCATGCAGGAACAGACGTAACTGACCATTACGAGAAAACTGAATCTGCAAATTCCTGCACTTTCTGACTTGCCCTCGGAGTTTGTGGTAGGATTTCTAGCAATCTGTAATGCTTCACCTAATATCAGGAAAGCTATTCTGTATTTCTGTTGAGCCTTGTTATCCTACCTCTCTGCAGTTGCAAAGGGTGTATGATTGTAGCATTTAGGAGCTGCATGTAGACTAGAAGTTCCAGAGAGTACAGTCAAAGGAGAGGCCCAGCCAGTCCTTTGTTGTTTAATGCTTAACAGTGGCCTAATACTCTTGAATATGTTGTATCTTCTTTTGCTTCGATCTTTTGAGGAATGTTGTGTTAGGATCCTGCAGCATAATGTGAGCATGAGCAGAGCAGAATACTTTATCTCTTCCAGGACGTTGCCCTGGACCTGGGGGTCTGCTGTCTGGAGGTGCTGCAGGAGTCTGGTGATACTGGGCTCTGTTAAGCACAGGTTTCCAGTTGCATCTGCTGTTCTGGGTCTAGAAAGGAGAAGCAGCTGTTCAAGCAGCTTGAACTTAGCCCACTGTGCCGTTTGTGAAAACCAGTGATGTTTCAGAGTGCGTGAGGAAAAGGAATGAAGACTACTGATTTCTTTTGGCTTGGTTTGTGGTAGGGTAGGTAACACAGTTTTGCAACTAGCTCTGGCTTCGTTGCTTATGTAGTCTAAGGTAAGAGAGTCGTAGCAGGCCAGCACAGATGTGAAAAACACACATGAGCATGGCCAGACCACTACATGAAAAGAGAATTAGCTGACTGGAGAGAGAGAGAGGGGGAGGGAATGGAGGAGACAGAGAGAGGAAGGCCCTTTTGATGACTGTGTCTATTAGATTGTCCACATTAGTGTCTGTCTTTAAACAATGTTAGCTCATAGTTTGTAATGTTTCTCACTTCCAGCCAGGCTTGCTACTATCTCTTCTGACTTCAGCCTCTGACAGCCGTGCTACCGTTGCTTTCAACATTGAGCGATCTGGGAGAGTGCCGTCTGCATGAGGGGGAAAAGATATATGAAGCTGCATGTTATCAACGTAATGGCTGGCATTGCTGCCCATATACTTCATCATATTCCCTGGAGGTTTTGCATAGATATTAAAATGGAAGTGGTGGAAGAATTGAGCCCTGTGGCATTCTTCATGTCAAGGCTCATGGAGAGGAGGAGCAGCTGCGTGTCAGAGGCCTTCTAGGATCTGCTGGAAAGGAACGAGTTTAGCCAGCTCAGTGCAGTTCTCTCAGTGCTTGCCAAGAGATGCGGTTGGTCAAGCAGTACCTCTTGGTCTGCAGTGTTGCAGGCAGCTGATTCATAGCTCAGGCAGCATCTGCATGATTTCTTAGTCTCTATCCATCTTTGTGAGAAGGCCCAAGACCCCACTGGTGTTTCATTTCCAGGCTTCTTCATGGATGTCTCCAAAGGGAGAGTGCTGAGTATCTTCTGAAGCCGCGTTGCATCATTTGCTTCCCACTATTTCTCAGATCTTGCCCAGTTTGAAACTGGATGGCAGTGCTGCTAAAGAACAATTTCTCATTTAAAATGACTTTTTCAGTTGTTGTCAGTGTTTGTCATGGTATCAAATGATTAAGACTAGAGGATAAAAGTATAGTAAATAAAAACTCCATGGTCTTGAGAAGAGCAAGTCCCACATTTTTGATCAAGGCTGGGGACCATTGCAAACTTCAAAAGGAAAAGTCTGTTGCTTTCTGTTATGTGATTAGTCATTTCTTTCTGTGCTATCAGCTTTTTACTTGCCTAGTCATGTAGTGAGCATGGCTTTAGACGGAAATGACTAGAAAGGGGCCTGGCGTCAGGAACTAGAGACAGTCTGGATTCATACTCAGAGGATCTGGTGGAAATTTAAGAGCTGCACTTAGGACTGGTTCTTTGTTATACAAGTCTTCCAGGGGTGATGTGGGCCTGTAATCATGGTTGAGCTTGGCTGGTTATATGTCTTCAGTGAGTGCTGTCCTCTAGATACTAACCTGAAGTGTGATAGGCACTGCAGGAGGGGTGCGCTAGGTTCTCCCCATTTTGTAGCTTTTGTAAAAGGTGTAGTGCACTTGAATAACTGTGACTTTGCAGGATTGGCTGGAAAGGGGTGGTGGAGAGCTGCTCCACTGCTTTCAGGGTCCATCAGGATTCCTCACCAGCAGAGAAGCAGAAGTCCTGAAGCAGCTGGAGTGAAGCCAGACTCTTGGTCCTTCTTGCTAATTTACAAGCTTATAAGCCAGGCCAGTTCTTGTTGTTTTTTATTCATTTAAGGCTTGCCTAGACAGAGGAGTCATGGCACTAGGTACTGTACAGAGAAGTAGTAAGTCGGAGTCTGCTCAGAAATCCTATGGTCTAGTTAGAGCAGGCAGGCAGAGGTTGAGAGAAGGGAAGCATTGTTCTTCACTGACTTTTGTGTTAGCTGACCTAAATCCATGATAGAAAACCTCTGTCTCTTATGCTTAAGGGGTCAATGACCCCCTGAAAATAATGGGGTCTGGTCCTGCATCCTGGTGCATGCTCTCACGCCGGTGACTACCTACAAGGCTGCACTGAACAGCAGCAGCCTGAGGTTGCTGTCCCGGGACCCACGGGGCTGGTGGTGCTTTCAGAGGGCTCACCTGCCCGTTCACGCGTCCCTTCCGCTGCTCCAAGCCTGCTGGTTAGTTTCAGGCCCACCCTTTTCCACCAAAAGAGAGCCCCTAACTCCTACCGGACATACACCCCTCCTATGCGGCCTTGCAGAAGATTGTAATAGCATAGGTTGTTCTTTTCCAAGCCGGGGAGCTTTTATTAGTCAGCCAGAGCTGGGTTATTTTGGTGTCCTCAGGCTGGGATGTGAATGCAAAGCCTGCGCGTGTGCCAGCAGTGTCACCGGCCTGCCTGTCCCAAGCGTCTGGGATTTCACCTGTGGCCCTGTGCTGGGGGGCTGTGTGCTTTTCGCAGGGTGCTGACAGCTTTATTCTGTATTTCCAGTTGTGCTGCTTTCAGTATGATTTGCCTTCCTTCCCCAGCAGTTCGTGTCTGCTCCTTGAGTTTTTTTCCCCAGCATCTTTGAAATTACGCATATGCTGATGATTTTGTGTCATTAATATCATGTGTGTCATTAATATCAATCTAGACAAGTCTCTGCGACCTTTCACTGCTGTGTCCAAAGGGAAGAATCGACCCTTGCAGTCAGTCACAGCACAGCGCTGACTCACGCATACTTTTCATAAAAATAATGCAGAAATTCCCCATAGTTTTTACAGATATTTTTTTAGGAGATGAAGTGTAAGTCTTCCATAGCAACACAACTTGAGAAAATTATGAAGCATGTAACATCAGATAATTAATCTTTCTGACAGACGATACACTTTTTATTATTAATATTGCCCGTTTATATTTTTCTCTTGGTGTATCTCACTTGCTTTTAAGCGAGTCTTTTAAGTCAGCCGGTCTGTTTGAGTTTCATTTGAGCTCATGTACTCTCTAGTCTTATTCCCGCCCTTGTCTGCTCTCCAGGTCCGTGGCAAACCTTCTGGGAGAGGGCTGGGATTTGTCCCACCTCAGTGACTCCACAGCGATGAGCACAATAAGACTGTACTTTCCCTTTTTTTGCCTCGCTTCTAATAATATTTTCTGGTTTTCCTGCGTAAGATAAAATATGCTGTATTTGGATATGTAGCACTGAAAACAAAGAAAAAAAAATCTCTAAGTTTAAAATGCCTAAAAAATAACTAACTGAAATTTGGAACAAGTCAGAGTCACTCCAGTGAAGACTAAGGGTAAAACAAAACAGCCAACCACCCAAAAGTAATTTCAAGGAAGCTGTTTTCCGCCGAGATATGACTTTCATAAGAAAATATTGTTTCTTTATTTTCCTATATTTAATTATTTGTCACTTTAAAAAAAATTCTATTAATAATCAGGGCAAGCCCTCAAGGTCCCAATATCTGAATACCTTTCCAGTGAATACTTAGGGGCTGGGGTTTTTGGTCATACTTGCTGTAGTGGAGCCAAGGCAAGGTTTCTTGAAGTATGGAGGTGACTGAATGCTTCTCTAAAATTATTATTTTTCTTTAAGGCAAAAGATGCATGTTTAAAATCTTTGAAATAAATGTAATGAAACAGCTAGACTACAAGCTTGTGTCAAGAGCGAATTTGACCCATTAACTTGGTAGCTTCTCTGCCATTATGACCTTGAAAACCTCTTCCTCCCTTAGAAAAATCTGAAATTTAATATACCACCCGACTTGACTGTTTCATTTAAAGTGAAATATTTACCATTCTAAGATTTATAGTTATTTTTGATCTTAGCAGAAGGAGGAAACTGAGATAATCTCCAGCCAGATCCTATATCTGTGTTGCTGTGACATACCGTTTTTTTTAATATGGATGCTTTGTGATATGTATATTCTAATGACTGGAATAACTTTTAGCATAAAGAAAACCTATGCAGTGGTGGCAGTTTGGTGTCTCACAGCTGTGCTCTTCCTTCCGGTAAACTCCTTGGAGGTCATGAGCATCCCTGGCTTAATATAGGGGGAACCCGACACAGCTCTGTGGAAGCTCATGTGTTTGGGGAAAGACCTGTTAATCTTTGATCACCTGGAGTCTCCTTGTTACTGACTTTAATTACACAAGTGTACAACTTTAATTACAGCTTTTAATAAGCTTTTATTTCTTCTTAGTCACGTTCTTTGTATAGTACTGCAGCTTATCTTTTCCTTTCTCCTCTGCTCCCCTTCCCTCCTCCCTTTTATGGAGAGAGGGGTTTGAGGTCATCGTGGGGGATTAGGTGCCCGGAGGGATCCTGCTGTAGGCGCTCTGCTCACAGCTCTGCCCTCCCCTCGCTTGTGCAGTCCAGAGAGCTCTCTCCTTTAGCTGCCCTGCAAAGATCCCTGCACCAGCTGCTGCCCAGGAGCTGGTGGCCAGCGGTCGGGGGGCACAGGGCTGTGAGGTACCAGAATCACATGGACATTCACTGCTGCATGAAACCGCTGGACAACCCTTAGAAAGGCTCTGTAGCCAAAGGACGTGCTGACTCCTGTGTGCAGTTGCTGCTTGTAGAGGACTGCTCTCCCTCCTCTCCCTTGGGCACACTCCGAAACGTGGCAGCTGAAGTCAGAGTGGCAGAGGGCAGCAGGAGGCTGGTGGGCTGCAGGATCCAGCCACGGTGCTTATTCTACATCCAGGAGCTCAGCATGCTGGATACCCTCTGCTCATTAGAGAAATGACCTGCTGGAAGCTTTGTGGGAGACTTGCGACTTGTAATTGTAAATAATTGAGATATGGCTTAAAACAAGCACAAGGAAATGCTTTTTTTCATGTGAATCATATTTCATCTGTGGAGCTCCCTGCCCCACAATGTGTTAGGTATGAAAAAGATGAGTGTGTTGAAGAGCTGGTTGGATAAATTCATGGAAGAAAGATTCGTCAAGGTCTGTTAAACGTAATATCCCCACCGTTGGATAACCTGAGACTTGGGGAAGTTAAGTTCTGATGATCAGAAGTTACAGGGCGGAACTAGAGGTGCTTCCCTCTGTATTTGCCCTGCTCTTATACTCTTCCCTGAGCCTCTGCTGTTGGCCCCTGTCAGCAAGAGGATATTGGGCCAGTACAGCCCAGGGGACAAGAGTATGGTTTCCATGGAAGTCATAATGTGCAACCGAGGAGTGACTTAAACGACATGAGTCAGGAAAAAGACACAAATGGTAAACCAGAGCAATTTGCACTGATTTGACATTCAGAGGTATGCAAAAGGAGTATACATTTAAAATGCCATATGTGCATATGGAGGAGGGTAGCGGGGAAAACAACTAGTAGACAGGAAAGGGAGCCTCTTTTTTATTTCTGTGTGTGCATTCCTTTGGTTCCCTTGCTGTGCATGCTATACTCTTTTTGCACACTAAGGCATATCGGAGTCAGATCACATTTTGCCATGTATCACTCTACTCGTATTTTCTAATGAACTTACCCCTAATAAGTAGCTTATTCATGTCATGACTGAATTTCACCTTGACAATAGATCAAGAATGAGGTGCAGCAGTGTGGCCCGCCTACTTTGCAATGCTCCAGTGTGACAGCTGCTTTATGTCCTCAGGGTAGCTCTACTTCGATGCTTTTCCCTGTTTAGAAAAATTTGGAGGGAGGATTTTGGTAATTTCCAGGAGGCAGAGTTTTTAAACCTTTCTCAAGGGAAGACGAAGATTCTACAGAATTTTTGAACAAATAGTTATTTATGAAATAAGTGACATCATTGTCTTTAGAACTGTTCCTCCCACTGGGCTCCAGAGGAAAGCCACGTTTGCCATGCTGGATTTTACCGGTCGCTGTTGTAGCCTGCTGTTGGTGCCTCAGGCTTGACTGTGGAAAACTCTGGAAGGGCTATGACAAAGTGTCTAGTCTGACTGTTGCAGACATGGCCCTAGTTGTTAAGGGGTGTGTGTTCGTGCCTCAGAAGCAAACAATATGAGGACTATGTTCTTTGCTCTTATGGGCTCTCAGACACCAGAAATGCCGGAGTGAAGTTCTTCTAAACTTGGCCGACTTTCTGGTTGCTCAAAATATACTGCAGGAGTTGTCGTAACACAGGATTGAAGTGACTAGTTTGCTGAATTGGCTGGACAAACTATAGGGGAAGAGAAATAATAGGATGAGGTCACCGTGGTGTATGTGTTGCCGGGTCCAGGGTCATGGGCCAGTGTGGTTGCATCATTTGCTCATTCAGTAGTGATGCCACTACTGAAAAGATCTCTTTTCAGTTCATAGAGTCTGATCTTTTGGTGGCACTTTCTGCATGATCCGCTTTAGCATCGTCTCATGTCAGCTAACTTTGCACATGTTCAGGGAAAGTTTTTCTGCTTGTCCATTTTTAGACCATCCTTATGTCCCCTTTTTCCTAGTCTTGTTTAAGGGGGCAGTGCAATCGTTCTTATTCTCTGTCCTGTCTCTTTTGACAGACTCGGGGACCAGTTCTACAAAGAAGCAATTGAGCATTGTCGCAGCTACAACTCTCGGCTGTGTGCCGAGCGAAGTGTCCGCCTTCCCTTCCTGGATTCGCAAACTGGGGTAGCTCAGAACAACTGCTACATCTGGATGGAGAAGAGGCACAGGGGACCAGGTTGGTAGCATGGTGTCTGTGTATGCATGTGCATGTATGGAGGGCTGGCCACTGAGCCCTCGTGGGGTTTAATTAATAGGAGCTCAAACTTGCTACAGGCCACACAGAAGAGAAGCTGCCTAAACCTCTGTGCCTGCAGGGGATTTCCTTTGGTAACTGCAGAGAGCTCATCCTAATTATTTTCTCTCTACCCAAAGAAGTTCCTGACATGGTAATTTCTAAGGCTGCATCTTTGTAGCTCTTTTGATGCTGTTGATCCCAGTCTGTACCAGAAGACACAAGGCCCTGCTCTAAGCAGAACTGGAATTATATTCAGGGTGGAGAGGTGGAGGTGGGAGTTTCTCAGATGAGTGCTGAAAATAAGGAATTATATTGGAAAGGGTATAGAGCTGAGGTAAAATACAGGAGAGTCAATTTATTGGAATGAACATTGTTCTGATGGTTAGAAATATACCTATAGCTCACAGTTCTGCTTTGGACAAGTTACTTGGATGTCAGTTGTGGAGCAGCAGTTTCCCCAGGTGCAGAAAGAAGTTGGTCTACGTCCTTAAAGAGCTTTGGCTAATGCCTGTTCCAAAGCTCAGTGAAGCTCAAGGGAAAAGAGCACCTTTATTTTTGTAGACTTTGGTTGGTGTTTCCTTTGTTAGAGTAAATCCATCTGAAATCCTTCTTTGAAAGGCCAAGGACAGTCACCAGTTCCAAGACTGGAGATGTTACTCAGGCAGAAGTCCTCCTGAATACCAGTGGGAATTTTGCTGGAGTATAGGTCAGTATCTGACCCACCATTAGCTCAGGTAAAAGATTTTTTGACAGCACCAAACTGGGTTTCTATTGTTTTGGGTTTTTTTCAGTGCAGACTGGAGAATCCAGGCAGGGAGGGGGCTAGGGTGAGTGGGCACCAGAAGCACGACATGCACATGTTTGCATATACACTTGACAATTCCTGTAAACCATATTGAATCATCAAATCATAGAATGGTAAGGGTTGGAAGGGACCTTAAAGATCATCTGCTTCCAACCCCCCTGCCATGAGTAGGGACATCTTCCACTAGACCAGGTTGCTCAGAGCTCCATCCAACCTGGCCTTGAACACTTCCAGGGAGGGGGCAGCCACAGCTTCTCTGAGCAACCTGTGCCAGTGTTT